>Ga0307514_10002405_pt1 | contig 19551 bp, 20 predicted proteins | sample 16_EM_MG_FD_203088 | JGI IMG/M metagenome (GOLD analysis project Ga0307514, IMG submission 203088) | Populus trichocarpa ectomycorrhiza microbial communities from riparian zone in the Pacific Northwest, United States - 16_EM | ecosystem: Host-associated > Plants > Roots > Unclassified | place... | reverse complement strand
CTCTAGCCCGAGAGTGTGGGTTCGAGAGGGAGAAAAGACCATGGCTGTCCGTGTCAAAGAGGGCTTGGTTGACTTCAACACTGCCAATCAGTTGTAAATGGTATAAGGGTATAAGCGAGGGCCTGTAGCTGGGCCTACGCAAATGGGTGGAATAACACGAGCTCGAGCAAAAGTGGATAGGAGTGAGGGAGGGGCTCTGCGATTTTTGTGCTATCTCACCACATAAAATTTAATCACTGTGGTGGGCAGTTGGGGCAGTGGATTCTATCTGCTGTTTTGAATACTATAGCATAGTTACTATAAACTCTCCCGTGATATTATGCTGCTCTCTTGTGATAGAAATACCTCTTCCGGAGGTAACGTTTCGTGATTGGCTCCTAGCATCGAGCCCTCTTCCCAAGAAAGCGTGGATGATCCATTGGTTGGCGATCACCCGTGGGGAACTTACCACGTTGGGTCACTAAGTGACCCCCACTCAACGCTATTACAATTGCTTCGATTTGGGTTTTCTCGATCGATTCAGAGGAAATTTGGAAAACTCCTTGAACTGCCGGCGGGCGAGACATCAACAATAGAGAAAATTTTGGGGTCCAAACTGAATGGCATGTGATTATAGAAAGATTTTCCCGAATGCCTGCATCAATGGAGCATATTGTGCCGTACTCTACGTGCGGTTCGCGATCCACTCGAGCTCCACGCATGCACGGACACTGGGATAGATTCCTCGTGTATACATCCCTTATACCTTGCCATTACTATAAATAAAAAAGGGATGTTGACGAGCAAGAGTACCATGAGAACATAGCAGGGAAATGGAACGATCATAGCATCGTGGAAATAGATAATTAGCCCCTCGAATCCCCTAAACTTTGTTGTTACTGGTACATCCACACATTGGAAAAGTATTTACAAACTGGTAAATGTTATGGACACTATCAAAAAAAAAAAAAAGAGTTAACGATTGAGGGATTGGGGGATTGGGGGGTTGGGGGGTTGGGAAAGTTGAGAAACCTGCATTACGCAGGATGCATACATAGCCCAACCCGAAATCCAAACCCAGGATTAAAAAAAGAAAAAAAAAGAAAAAAATAACCCGGGAGTGCAATAGAAGGAAATAGCAATAATAGAAGGTAGGTGGAAAAAAAAGAGAATGGTAAGTGAGGAAAAAAGACTGAGCCATTTTTGACATTGGGAAGAAAAGGGTCATGACTTAAGCAGATTAAGCATAACAATTAGCAAAAAGCGCAAAGATAAAGCAGGAAACAGTGCACCCCCCACCCCCACCCCCCGTCACCGCCCTCCGTGTCTAGGGATTTCCAAAATCAAAATCCGAAAGCAATAATGTCGTTATATAAGTACACCTACCCGAATTAATAAGCGAGAGAGCAAAAATAAATTTTAGCTGGTATAAAAGAATCATCATCAGTACGAGGGAAAGAGCGCGGAGGGCTGTAAGATGAAGCTATTAGACCACCTCCCCTTCTTCACTAAGATCCTCATCTACCAGGTCCACCGGGTGAGACGGCGGGGGAGGAGACGCAGAGCTACGCTTCCTATCTCGTGACCACATCATCCCCCCATTGACGTTTCCATTTCCGTTACCGTTGCCATTCGCTTCCCGGGATGCCCGACCATCCTCGCTCCTGCTACCGGCCGACTCCGGCCGCCCCGTACTTCCATCACCCCTCTGCGTCTCCGAATCCCTGCTATGGGAGCTGTCGGGGGACGCCAGTAACCCTCCCATCTTCTGCTTTTTCACAGGTGTAGAAACCTCCTCTCCTTCCTCGGAGCCTTCCCGCATGCGTTTGCCAGCTATCGAGCCTGTTTCGATGGAACTCCCGCGGCTGTCGTTGGAGTAGGTTGGTTGTGAGGAATATGTCGGGGAGACATCAGGGGTCTTCTGCGAGCGGGCTCGGGTAGTGCTGGATTCTCCGGATTCGGGAGTAGAGACGTACCGGTGATCGTTTCTTAGTGGATTGTTCCTGTAGCGGTAAATATCATCAGCCACAATTCCTGAACCTGGTCAAACTCCAGTAATTGAGAGATAGGAGACATACTCATACACGGATGCCATGTAATTGCATGCCCTTTTTATATCCTTAACTTTGACACCAATAATCTCCCACCAAGCCTTATTATCCTGGTCCTCAAACTCAATCTTGCAGTGCTTCGCAGCACAATATAAAGCAGCAGCAGCAATTGTCCTAGACGGGAACAGCAGGCACAACATCGTCATATAGCTATCATTAACAAAGCTCCACGCTGTCTTCATGAGAAGCTTAGTCTCACATTTCAGAATATGCGTGAAGCTGATTAGCAGCGTATATGGTTGTTCGAATGTCATATCGAAGCAGATGGCCTCAAGAAGCAATTCCTCCTTCTCAATAATTACATCCCGCCATTTCCAAAACTCCTTGGATTCTTTATCCACAACCAAAGCTGGGTTTTTCTGAGCCACTCGGACACATTCTGTAATCAGCTGCTCAAACTTTCGCATGTTCTCCTCAACCTTAGTAGCGAGGTATAGTGCGGTTGCGCCAGTGTCCTGTAATTGCGGTGAATGATGTTAGCTGGCGTTGTCACGTCAGGGGAATATGATGATGGCGTGCATTAGTCCACCATAGGTACTCATCGAAAAAGAAATCTCTGGATCGCTCACCCCACCACTGCGTAATGACACGAAGTGAAGAAAAATCAGGGCCCAAGGTGGGTGGGACTCACGTAGTAGTGGTGTTTCTGTACAGAGTGTCGCATGTAGAAGCGATGTAGGAAGGTGGACGCCGTGGAGAGGGTCAACTGTGGCAGCTTCAAGGCAATCCCAACCTGGAGAATGAAATTGCAGCCCTTTCCTCGCTTTTCCCGTTCCTCATCCATGCCCATACCCTCCAGAGATGAAGGGGTTCGGGTCAGCTCCTCCTCCGTAAATATCCATTGGGAAACAGACATGATGAACTGCTAATGTAGCTCGTGGGGCGGAGATTTCGGCCTTCAGCTGACAGGAGTGACCTGGGCACAGAGGCACTTTCGGGTTCCTTTTTCCAGCTACTTCCCCTCTCTTGCTTCTTTCCTTCTGACTGCGTATGCTCGTTTACCAGCAAATGGTGTGTGTTGGAGAAATGAGTGTCGAACTGACAGATAGGATCCCTCGGGCATGAAGTAATTTGGGTGCACCTTACTTAAGCTAGGGTAACCTTAAGCTTGACACACCGGTGCTGTTTGCTGTTCACACCCTGCGCGCAGTCATAAACGAGACCCGTGGGCTGCGTGTGCCTGAAACGCCCCTGTGGGATGCCTTGTGACGTTGGATGTTCGTTGGTTGAGAAACCTTTTTGTCCGGAGCAGTAGGTATGGTACAGGCAGATCTAGCTATCAGATAGCAGACTCGCTGACCAAAAGTTCAATGTTTTGCAGGGTTTCCACGCAAAGCCTGGGTTCATTGGCTGGCGGGTTTCAGGGCTGGGCGTGGGAAGCTACAAAGCTAGCCGTGCTCAGAGAAAAGCGTGCGGATTCGAGGACTGGCAGGCGGGTGGGCTGGGAGCTGCCGCAGAACAAAGGCGGACATTTGGATAAGGTACCGTACGGCTCCTCCTCTCGCGGTTCACACGTTCATGCACAGGCTTGCGCATGCGGTTATGGGCGTTGACGACGCTTCGATGCTACAGAAGCAGCAGCAGGCACATGGACAGCCATGGTACATGTACTGTAGGTACATAAATATATAATAAGTGATCGGACAGTGGCGCTGCCCAGCTGCAGCCTGAGAAAAGTGTTAGAGAAGGGGTACTGTACACATCCACTGGTAGTACTGTACTGTACACATCCACTGGGAGTACTGTACTCTACACATCTACTGGGAGTACTGTACTCTACACATCCACTGGGAGTACTGCACTGTACACATCCACTGGCCTCGAGGACTGAAGGACAACAGCGACAGCGGCCGTGTGCCGGTCCAGTCTCGCGGCCACATAGGGCGATACACCATAAATTATTCTCAAATGGAATGGCCAAAATAACAGACACTGAATTCATGCATACATGCGCAGAGACCAATTTACAAAGGATAAGCAGAAAAGTGGGGTTAGATAGCATCATATGGCGTTCAGTACAACCTCTGTCTTTGTATTGGTCATGAGAAAGCGCGATATGAAGTCGTCACGGTTCACTGTTATCAGTCAGTCAGTCTCGTCCCGTGTTGCTCCTGCTGCCTGCAACAGCACACACAAGTGGGGTCCATACCATATGCTCCACACATCCTTCGCAGCCCCGTGAAGCTAGTCCGCCCATGCAATACTCGCCAATTGTCAAATACTACATCACGGCTTATCAGTATGCGACCAGGCGAACTGACAATGCTGCTTGACTTACTCAGCGCTCGTCCGGGCACCAGTTGCTCGCAGTACTCGACATCTCGCCTCGTCAATATCTCATGCCAGTGCCTCATGGCCTCATAGAATCGGTCAACTTCATCAGAATCGCCCCAATTATCCATAGTAGCCCTATCGTCATTATTCCATCTGATTTGCATCAACTCACCGTCTACGGGATGATGATTCAATACCGGGAAAGGTGCATAAGGCTGTATGCTAATGTCTGCATTGCCTGATGCATGGGAGGGCACTCGGACATTCGACAGAATCCGGTATGAATCTGGATATTCACCTCGTAGAATTCTTGCAGCCTTAAATCCATCCACGAGAAGGGTCATACCACCATCACCTTTATGCTCAAGGAGATGAAATAGCTGCAGGCCTGCAGGATCACTGAAGTAGGTGTTATCAGTGTGAACCCCAAGTGGCAGGTCGGTGTACGCTGTGTCTTTCTTGGCCAGATCTGCAGTGAAGTCCCAGAAGCCACCATAATGAGTGTGTCTGATGAATGCAATCCTCTCAACGAGCTTCTGGGTAGCCTCTGGATTTACCGGTACATCTTTGACATAGGAAAATCCATAGGTGTACTGACCCCTGTTAGTCGATTTGAAGATTTCCAGGTATCGAAGATTTCAACTTACAATCTTGGACGTCCATTTTGCAACGCCTTTATCGGACTCCATAACCTCTTCGTAGCAGATCTCCGGGGGCTTTTCCCCTATTTCAGTGCCCCATAATCGAAACCTATTGTTGTTGGCAGAAAAAGTTCAATAGCGGGAATTCATCTGGGATTTACTGTACTTACTGAGGGGATAGGTATTTTTGCAAGCGTGGATTGTACGAGTGTAGATGTAACCACTCATACAGATAGAAGCTCTCATGCTTGTCATTTTTCCCTACAACATTGTCAGAAATTCTGAATGAGCATTCAGTGAGAGGGAAAATACTGACATGTTATTTTCAGGCCCTTCTCTTGTGCCTCAACTTCGGCGGCTTGAATAGTGGGTGGTATCTAAACTTATATCAGTCAACGTCGAAGGAGATAGGAGGGAGAGCAGTACTGACAGAGAACGTATCAGCCAGCCTTTGTTTTGTTTCGGGATGTCGACATTCACTGCACTGGCAGTGGTCCCTTTGCAGCAATATGAATCAGTCTCGGAACCGATACATGTCCAGGGCCATTATAGTCTGAGAAATGTACCTTAACCATATATTATGACTATCCAGTAAGTATCACTTAGCTTTTAAGCCTTTGAGAACATCATGGAAAGCTTTCTGCAACAGACTCACAAATTGGAGGTCTTTCCTTCCTCCCACGGTACTAGCACCTTCTTCTCATCCCATGATATCTTATGGTGCTCTGACAAAACTGGCCTAGCATCTGCCTTCGTCACATTGTATGTCCCCAACGGCCGCTCTGTTGGCTCTTCCTCTATGGGTACCGGTGCAACTTTCACTGCTGCCGATGAGGCCTGCAATTCCTGGGTATAAGCTTCACTGGTTTTTCAATATTCGGGACGAATGGCGAACATTTCTAAGTATAGGTAATCTAGATGAGAGGCGAGTAATATGTGACACTTCCACAGAGGAAAGCACCAGAGGCGCAAATAGCTGTCGTCTGGCGAAAGCTGAGCCGGAAAGGGTACTTGCACAACCCAGGTTCTGTCAGCACATTGTGCTCAAGAATTAATAGAACTGGGGAATGAATGGAGACATACACGTTGAGCCTGAAGATTGTTCGGCCAGCGATTTGAGTTGTGGTCGCCATTCCCTGTTAATGGCGTCCATGCGGCATTGAGATGGAGATCTGGGGCCCGGGTTGTGCTCGTTGCTAGACATCAACTAGCGTCATGTGTTTGGTTATACTTGAACGACAGATGCCGTCGTAGTTAGGAATTTGTTTAACAATTAGCCCCGAATACGACCATCCCAAATGTTTATTAGTAGTTAAGAATACGTAAAGTACTATTGTATTTAACTATTCAGTTTCTAGATGGTGCAAGTAGGTAATTGGACAGGTATAAAATCTTCACTTTCTAGGTAGTATCCTCCTCTCCACCGTGATGCATTCTCCAAACTCTTCCTCTCCTCTCCTCCTCAGCACAAACCTCTCATCAAGCCAATCTATTAGCTCGATAATCGACTTGCAATTGTCAATCATCTGAGTCCGCTCTTTCCTCGGCACCATAGATTCCATCATCTCAGAAACATGATGCAAGGCGAATCGATATGGCAGAGGTGATCTCATATTGTAGTCCAAAAACCTCTCCACTGCTCCCCAAGGGGTCTTATTATACCCAGCAAAGAGTGCTGGATTGGTCGTGAGTCCTCGTGCAGCCATAACTCCATCGACACCTGTGGCCTCAACAAGGCGGTTCACATCACCCATAGAAAAAATATCGCCATTTAGAACAACTGGAGCGGTTGCTATCGATTTGATAAGCTTGACTGCCTCAACATTAACTGGCTCACTTGACCGCTGGGTTCTCCGCCTCCCATGGACGGTGATATAGTCAGGTCGTGCACTCTCCACCGTCTTGACCCATTGAACTGTCTCCCTACACAAACCCAATCAGTGCAACTCCGTGACAATCTTCCACAGGGAAATGACATACTGTAGATTAAGGTGAATCCTAATTTTGACGCTGACTGAAAATCCCTCTCCACAGCGTTCTTTTGCAGCTTTGACCATGTCCCGCACCAGTTCAGGGCACGACATGAGCTTACACCCAATACCCTCGCCAATAGCCCAAGCCTGAGGACAGCCGCAGTTCAGGTCGACACCGTCGCAATATGGCTTAACCATCTCTGCTGCCCGTGCAAAATCGAGTGCATTGCTTGCTCCAAACTGGACGATGAGTGGCCGGTCGGTAGAGGACGACGAGAAATCTAGAGCAACATGTAAGCCTAGACTTGATTGTAGGATGGACTAGAGTATGGCGCACCCATGTCTCTTGCTAGATTCGACCGAACGAACTCCTTCGCCAGAATCATTGGGGTGTAACAGGCATCAGATCCATAGTCTCGACACAGTTCCCGGAAGGGCAGTTTGCTGTAACTACACAAATCCTGTTCAGACTAACTCTTGTGATTCTGTGACAGAGAGCCATACCGGACCATGGGTGCGGTGAATTTCAACGGCCGTCCTTCATGTTTTGCCCGCTCGAAAAGTCTGATTGGACTGTCACTTTCTCAGTTCAAATTGCACAAATCAGGGTTACACAAGCAGCATACCGATGCTGTTCAAGTCTTGGGGGCAATTCATGGCGTGCTTCGCTCAACTCCTCAACTGTCATCAGTAGTGTGGGTGTTTGTGTGCGTTAAGATGGTCAAGGGCTTAGTCAGATTGGGTTGAACCGTGTCCTCAGCAAATTTTGGCAGAAATATAAATATACCAAAGGTTTGCCAGATTTACATTCCTGCCATACAGGTTACATCGATAGCCTTATCTATCTACACTAAAATAAACATGCTTCGACATACCATACGGAGTGGCCCTACTTTTTTTTTTTCTTTTGAGTTTATACGCCCTTCCCTCTTGTCTTGATTTGTTCCTCGCTATGAGGCGGAGTGGCCCTACTTAGTGCACATGTACTGTACATACATGTACGTACATATACCTGCGTGGGGAGCCCGTATGAAGCCTGTATGACATGCATGACAGGATACAGGGATCAAGTCACACGAACCACATCGCATTATCCCTCCAAACTCCCCTTATGGAAATTGTATTACTTTTTACCTTCTTGACTACATACTCATTACACAGGAAAGATCGTAGCATCGGCACCCGAAATTTAGAAATCCGTCCGCCCTGTCCCAGACGCAGAAAAGTACCCAGGCATTGGAGGTTACAATTATGAAGTAGAACAAAAAACAGAACAAGAAGGCATTACCCCAAAGGGCTAAGGAAATAGAGAATTCTAGTGAAGATGGAACGTTTAGGCCTTGGATCGGGTCCTTCGAGCAATAGTCGAACTGTCACCTTCAGCAGCCGCAGCACGCTGGTTCGAGACTACAGCGTGCTTTACTTCCGTGTCAGCCTTTTTGGGGCGGCCAGAGCCCTTAGTTTTCTTAGGTGCCTCTTCTTCAGCAGCAGGCGCTTTAACACCATTCCCATCCTTGGTGTGAGCATATCCATTCTCTGCAGCATCTCCGTTGTCCAGTTTGGTCTTTTTGAATGCATTTCCGTTTTCCCTTTCGCCCTGTTCTCCGTCGTTCTGGGCCTCACCACTATCGCCAGCTTCCCGCCCACGCTTCTCCCCAACTTCAACTTTCTTTGCACCAGGAGTGACACCCATCCTATCTTCGTGCTGTTCGAGCTTCTCAGGCTCTTCAGTCACGTCGGCAGCAGCGTTATTATCGCTGGCAGGTGGTGTTGGTTCTTCTTTATTGGCCCCTGGCTCATGCGAATTTTGTCCACTTTGCTTGACGTTGGGGTCCACCTCCTGGCTCGTGGCCTCAGAATCAGTATTCTCGGAGGCATCTACCTTCTTTGTGAGAGCACTCTCGCGTTTGGCGACATCATTCCCATCTCGCGCAACGTGAGCCGCAGGGCTGTCCTCTGATGCATTGGCTTTGACTTGCTTTCCTTTGGTCTCGATGACAGGCTCGCCAGATGTCTTAATCTCCGCTGCTGTGCCCTCAGGATTTCCTCCGCCATACTTCCAGGACACTGGGCTCGTTAATACTGAGTTTTAGAATACAGCAGGCGTCAGTTGCATAAGGGCTTACCTTGGTCGTCCTCCTTAATGTCAGACATGCTTGATCGTGGTGTGGATTGGGATGATAAGGCCTATGTGGTATTCAAAAGACTAAACGGAGAGGTTGATAGGTTACGAGAATCAATTTGAGAAGAAGGAATTGGCGAGATTGTGGGTAGGGCCACCCTTATTATTCCACGCTGGCGCCTTCATCTTCTCCGGCATACCTATGCGAAAGGTTAGGTCAATTCTGGGATTGCGAATGGAAACATGGATGCATTCGAAGGAGTGCAGCCCGCAATCGATCATGTTTCATGTGTTCGGCTCATGCATTATGCACCCCAGCTTCCGCCAAATGTTACATGTACTGTAGTACACTGCCAAATTTACCGACAAAGTGACGCAACCATTGGATCATGAGGGCTTGGCGTGTGACCCTTGCCGCCAAGAACGCCCAGCGCCGAGGTTGCTCACCCCACTGATTCGCCCTTCCGCAAGCTCTCATGCCTGCATTATGAAGCCCTCGATTACTGCTGGAATATGTTCGTTCCGTCCTTTGAACACTCTAAAATTGATCATACACCGCCCTCTCCCATTGACAGCCAGTCAGTCACAGCAGTTACTTGGTCTGCTCAAAACCTCCTTTCGTGAAAACCTTGCGGCGTCAGCTGCTGATATCAGCAATCCAACGGAACCACACTATTCTTCCGTAGATGCACACCTGAGCAGCTTGCTGAAAGCACCAGTATTTACCAGTGGCAATGGGACATCAACTGAGTGCCCAGGGAATGTTAAGCAAGTTCGAGTAGAGCGTTTCATTCGCAACCCTCTTGCCATCTACCATGAGCTAGCTTCCCAGGGAATATGCACACCCGATATTGCTTGGGCGGTTCTCAGGAGGCACACATCAAATATGCTGGCATTGCCGAAACAAGAGTTGAAAGAAGGTTGGGCAGTAAATGCAGTGTTGGAGGTCATCAAGCCATTACGGAGTATTTCATCCAGGATACATCTCGAAGACAAAAGGTTGAGAGAACAGATTATCAAAACGTTGATTGCAGGTGATGAGGAGGAGACCGCAGCTGGAATGCTCAATAAACCCTGGCTATTGAATATTTCACCTACACAATCAGATGCGAAGGAGCTGCTCGAAATAAGGGAATCTATTATCAATGAGGTGACCAGAAGTGTGGAGCATGTTAAGGGATTGAATGCTACTGCCTTACAGTTCCTGCGGATGGTGAAAAATTGGCAAAGTAATGTTAGAAGGCTGCCTGACACATCCGATACCATAGGCGGACTAAAGGCGAATCCATTCAGGACGGCCGGTCAATACCTCCTCCTCCGATTCGCCCCTCAGCATGGTCCTGAAATTTCCCAACTCAGAATGAACGTCTACACCACCTGCGCACCGTGGGTCAGGAGTAATTTTGCCAAAGCGAGATTGATGCTTCACTATGAAAATAATCCACACCGACTTTATGGAATCGTGATGCACAAAAGAAATCTCGAAAGGCGGATGGGATTCACAACCGTTTGTTTTGAACTCATTTTGTCTCTAGTACAACATGGGGAACTGGTCAAAGCCCGTAATGTGGTATCCATTATGCGGACTAAGCTCATTGGCAACGTGCCTGGGCTAGAACCCGCAATGGTGGATGAGGTTGAGAAGCTGCTTAATTCCCCGGATGGTGATGTATTGGCGCGGCTTGCGGCTATGATTAGCGAGAGCACAGGAAGGTTCACGGATGGCATTTCTGATATTTTCCCAGATTTACTGAAACATGGGCCGCAAGTGACACTCACTTAGGGTTTTTCTCAGGATTCCTGGGGTTTTATTGTCTTAACAGTACAAGAGGTTAGTCTGGTTGAATAAGAGGTGGGTGGTGGTATACCTACATATCGGTTGAGAGTAGTCTGGTTGAGGGGCATCTGGTTTTGTGTGTACATACTGTGCTTGCTTTGAATATCTGTGAGCAAATGTACTGCCGACCTTCCATAACACCACTTGATCTCTCACGTGCACGCGGATGGATCGATGTTCTGCACTGGGGGGCTAATTGCGAATTGAGTCTCGTGACTATCAATCCAGATCTGATTAAGTTGATAGTGACCCAATACTTGCCGGCAATGTGAAGACGAAGCAACCCTGGTCACAAAATCCTGTATTGGAGCTGTGAGGCTTTGAGTATGTAATGGGTTCGGGAGTGGTGTCACGGGTTCAGGCTGTTTTTTGTAATTGCTATCGAGACCGACTCCTTATACTTCGGTATCATTTGGCAGCAACAGAGTTAGCAGGATCGACCAAAAGGCGCGTGGCTTCGAAGTGCCACTGCCACTTGCATATCCTCCCACACAACCCTTGGATTTTACTCCGCATTTGTGTTTTATTCACATACGAGTAATCCCGGCACTGGTGCGAATTGTTGCGGACTTGTTAGCAGGTTACTTGGTATTAATTGGTTAATAGCATTCATTGCATTGTGCTTGGTTGGTCCCCTCTCCCCTCTCTTGTCCCATCAGACTACCTGTCACCATCTCTCTCCCCCAAACCCTCTCGACTTTAAATTTTGTGTCATCATTCCACCTGTGCGTCGCCTCACAACCCCCCCGCCCCCCCCACCGAGACAACAATCCCCCACCGCATTGTGTGTGAATTAAGCTTCTGACTCCGTGCTTCAATCAGATTCAAGTATCCTCCCCTTGTTACTTTTTTCGGCCATTCTTCCCGAACGTCTAGCTTAATATAAGGTTGGCTGGCATTTTCCTTTAAAGAAACCACATCTCCCACCCCACACAGGCACAGTCCTCTTGCAGCTTTTCCTAAGTTTCATCGACGACGTATGCTAAATAATTGACCCACTACAGCCCATGTCTGAAGTGCAGCATCGCCCTCCCCCACGTGGCAGAGGTTCCGCTAGAGGTGGGCGTGGAGGTTTAGGAAACCGGGGCATTAGAGGCTTTCGTATGAACGGAGATTCGAACGAAGACCAGGGCGAGGTAGGCCAGCTAAAACGACAATATGCCGACAGCCTGAAGACCATTAGGGAGATGTTTCCTGATTGGACCGATGAGAATATCATATTTGCACTACAGGAGGAACAGGGTGATGTCGAAGCGACAGTCAATCGCATGACAGAAGGTCCGTATTCACAAGTCACATTGCACTGAGGACTTTTGTTCTTGTTGTGCTGTGGTGACCCTGATGATGCTCAGCTAATGATTGCTTGATTTAGGGACAATTTCTCAATGGGGAGAAGTCAAAAAGAAGAAACAGGATCGTCCTCGCTCAAAGGCCCCAGAAACCCCAACTGAAGCCCCTGTCACCGCAGGGCGTGGTCGTGGCAGGGGCTCGGATATTCCACGCGGGAGCCGTGGTGGCCGTGCGACTGACCGTGGAGGACGTCCGGGCCGAGGCCGAGGTGGTACCGTAGTTAATGGGCAATGGGCTCCTGCAACTGATGATTGGGGTAAGAGAGAAGGTACTGACGATTCTACTGGGGAAGATGGCCCTGCTTCGAAGCCAGGCGCCAAGGTACCAGCTGTGAACAATGTGCCTGCTGCACCCGTTAAACCAAACGATTCATGGGCTGCTTTACTCAGGCCACCTGTTCCCCCCCCGGCGCCGAAGAAAGTATCACCACCTCCGGCTCCTCCCAAACCGCCTGTTGTCGAACCTACTCCTCCTCCTCCATCAGCTACTCCACCAGTGGAGGAGCTACAGGAGCCAGAACCTATCCCCGAACCCACCCCCACTGAGACCCTATCACCCCCACCAACCGAACCAGCACTCCCCGAGCCAGAAGAGACTCCTAAACCTACCGAGCCAGCGCCAGAGCCAGAGCCAGTAGCTCCCGAGACAATAGAGTCATCGCCTGAGCCAGAGGTCACCGAAATTCCTGAGATTAAGACCGAAGAACCACCTGCAGAAACAGCCCCTCAACCGCTCACTAAACAGAATCTTGAAAAGGTCGAGGATGTGGCTCCAACTGGTAGACAGGCCAGCACTGCTACCAGCAGTGTGGTTGTAACAAGAACATCGGAGGCTCCAGCTCCAGCTCCAGCTCCAGCTCCAGCCCCAGCTACACCTCGGGTTCGCCATGTTGGCTTGTCTACCCCGAAGATTGGCTCAGCTAGGACCGCCAGTTTCACTAGACGAACACTTGAGCAACAGGAAGCTGTTATTATGCCTGGGAACCACGCCATTGATCGCACTACGGTTCAATTTGGTAGTCTGGGGTTGAACGGTGCTGCAATTGACGATGATGACTATGAATCAGAACCTACATCCAAGAAACCGGAAACCGTTGCTCAGCCCCCACAATCCCCACCGGCTGAGCCAGTCACCACTCTCCCTCCCGCCCCCCCTCAGCCTCAAGCACCCCCACAAGCTCCACCGGCTCAGGCGCAGGTACAAACTCCAGTACAACCACAGCCAATACAAGCTCTTGTACACCAGCAGGTACAGCCGCAAATACCCACCCAACAGCAGCCACAGCCACCCCATCAAGAAGCGCTCCCAACACCCAGACAGGCTCCTGGACTCCCGGCACAGCCTCAGGTGCAAGTCCAAATACAGCATCAACAACAGCCCTCGCCTCAACCTCCTCTTGCACCCCAGAGCATGGTCTCTCAGCACGTGAACCCCCAAATTTCTAATCAATTCGGCAGATTTAGTGCCATTGAACAAACTCCAGTGGCCCAGAAACCATACGATTCCTTCCAACACGTGCCACAGCAGCCGACCCCTCAAACACAAGCTGCCCAACTCTCACAGTCTCAACAGGCCCAGCAGCAAACCTATGGGTACCCCACTCATCACCAACAGCAACACCATCAGCAAACTCACCCTGCGCAGGCTGGCTTAGGTGGTCTATCTTCTTTGCCAGATCAATACAACTATTATACTTCCGAAATCCAACGCGCAGGTGCTCCTGGTTTCAACTATTACAATACCAATCCATACAGCCAACCCAATCAGGACACCGTTGCTTCCCTACCACGCGCGGCAAGTGGTATGGGAAGCGCTGCTGGAGAGACTCCCAGTCAACTCCCTACTGCTCCATCACAGCCTGCGTCTCGTTTTAGTCAGGTCAGCGAACAGGCTAGTACTCACGGAACCCCGAGCCCTGGAATACCAACCCTCCAGCCAACATCGCAAGCACCTAACCCTCAACAGACTGCCGCCCACCAACAGTATCCAATGCAGCCTTACTATCACCCAGGATATTATTACATGAACCAGGTATTTAACTATGATGCTCCTTATTCGGGAACAAGTGAACTGAGCGAGGGTTTCTCATCATATCCGCAGTTCTACCCCTACCAGACTCCATTCGCGAAACAGCAGGGTCTGTACACCCAGCCTCATCAAAATTTCCAGTACTCAGACCACACATCAAACCCAGCTGGCTTAGGTGGCTTCGGAGGCCCTACGACTCAAGGGCGGGATTCTGGTAGTGGTGTCAGTGACTATGGCCGGGGTGGTGTCAGCCAAGCACAACAATCTCACCCCCAGCACTCATCTGCAAATTTTGGGGGACTCCCTAACTTCTTGAACTCACGCGGACTTCCAGAGCAGCAGCAGCTCGGGTCTGGAGTTGGCCAGCAACAAGTACCTCAACAAACGCAATCGGATGATAGCTTGAAACCTTTTGGAGACTCAAAGCCGCCAACTGGGCCTGTATCGAATGCTGGTCTGCAAGGTCAACCTAGGCCAGGCTCGGCAACCAGCGGTGCGAATCTGCCACAGCAAGGCAGTCAACCACAGGGTGGCATTTACCCCCACAACCTGAATCACCATTTGCATGGGCATCAAGCTCACCAGCAGTCTCAGCACTCTGCCGCTCAAGGACAGGGCTACGGAGGGTACTCTATGTACGGCCAATACCCAAGCCAATACCAAGCTACGAATAGCCGCCAAGGTGCAAGCGGCTGGGGCGGCCAATATGGAGGCCATTAAGTGTTCTATAATAGGACTATGAGGGATGGGTCGACATAACTTTACAGAGCCCAAATTTAAGAAAAGTACATGAGACGGGGGATATTTGCACTCGATGAGTTCAGCCATCTGTCTTTAATCTTTATCTTCTGTTGTTAATTTTTATCTGTTGTTACCGCGTTCTCATTGTCGGCTCGGGTTCCAAGTTTATCTGCGTTTGTTAGTTATGCTTGTCAGTTATTTTAGTTATTTTATTTCCCGTGGGTTTCATCATCTGGGTTCACATATGCTGCTCCTTCATCATATCTTGCACTAGTGTTTCTTTATTCCATCTTCCCTCAATATTTTGGCTTCACTCTCTTCGTGCTCTTTGGGGACATGACATTTGGGTTAGGCTTAAGGCTGGGCTTGTTTGTTTGGTCGGGGTTGGGTTTGTTGTTTTGTTAACGAGTCTTTTTTCATGAAAGAAAAATGAATGGGTGACGATTTTCAGGGAACATTTTTTATGTTCAACCTCTACCTGGTGGGTAGGGTGGAATGGTTCTATGTAACATTCTTTACACAGTGACTGCTGAAAAATATGACCCCTGCGGAGAGAACGACGATGATATAATCCTGGGCAGGCTCCTTACGTGCTTGTGAGATTTGATACTGGAATATTTTCCAAATGATCTGCCATTCCCCAGTGAGCGATGAACCTTCGATTTACTGCCTCTGCTTGTCGAAAAGCATCTCTTTGTAATACCTCATCTCTTCAATACTCTCCAAGATATCCTGCCTCGCTTCATGTAATTCTTTCTTGGCCGGCACTCCCCTCCTAATCTCTGGGCCACCCCACCTCCTCACGCACTCCTTAACCGTGCTCACATCCAATATCCTATAATGCAAATGCTCAATTACATTTGGACACATTTTAGTCAGGAACACTCTATCTGTGTGGATTGAGTTGCCGGCCAGCAGTGCCTTCCGGGGCTCAGGGACATAGGATGTAATGTATGTCAAAAGCTGGGCAGCGGCTTCCGGGGGGGTGAGGGTGGAGGCGAGTACTTTAGATGTAAGGCCGGTGGCGCCGTGGGTACGTTTGCACCAGGGGCCCATCGCATCGAGGGTGGATTTGGGGTGGTGGGGGATGAGCTCGAGGCCAGTGGGCTCGAGAAGGGTGAGGTTGTGGGTGGTGATGAAGCAGACGATTTGGAGGATGACGTCGGAGGCAGGGTCCAGGCCGGTCATCTAGGTGGGAGGAAGAGAGTTAGCTGGTGTGGGGGAGTGTAGGGGGGTGAGGTACTTCGCAGTCTATCCAGACGAGCGGGTCGGTGGAGGGGGGGAGCATGGTGGGGGAGTGGGCGTTGGCGGTGCAAGGAGATGTCGTATGGAGAGAACGTGGGCTCGGGGTAGAAATTTTGCAGCTGGAACTGTGGGAAATATGGTTGAGTAGTCTTGAGCCATGGTTGTGGTTGAGGCGGTAAAGATGGAACCTTTTCAACACGGCCGTCGCACAGAGTGTCAGCATCACTCCCCTTATCGATAACACCGCTTGTTTTTTTACGGGAGCTTTCTAGCCACAGTACCAGTACACACAATACACACGCCACACACACACAGGCTGGATACACAGGCTATAATGACGTACCAAATCTCAACCCAGATCCAGATACCGGTAGTCACTGAAGAGCCTAAATAAGAACATACGACGACCCTTTGCCATTCCCTCGTGCCTTGGCGGTTGTCGCAGTTAATTGAAAGTCACTATTGTTACCCCAGAAGCTGGAACCCTGACCGCTTTTGCTGTTGTGCAATTCCCCTGAACCTTTGGTGCCCTGCATAGAGTTTACTTTTAGAGCTTTACTCATCCCAGACTTTATTTGTTGGCTTACAGTACTGGCCTTTTCTGTTTTCGTCCAAATTTACAACTAGACAGCTACTCAAAACATTCAACTTCAACTACACTACACGATATCTACGGGCGGGTGCTTTGAATCTTTGGCGAGAAGCTACTAGAAAGTGAAGGGTTAGGAGGTTACAATGAGTTCAAGCAAGGACGAGTCTGGTGGTGTCCCCGCTTCGTCGAAGGGGTCGTGGACGAGCTTCTTGAAGGTTGGTTAGCGTTCAATGGGTTCCAGCAGTACCAATACACTGAGGGGCTTGTGCCGACCAGACTATGATCACAGTGGAGAGGGATAATGGAAGCAAGGGGATAAACTTGACTGACTGCGCGTGTGTGTTTTACAGAGCATCGCTTCGTTTAACGGAGATCTGGCTTCATTGACAGCTCCTGTGAGTTCAGCGTCGTCCGCTCATTGGTGTAGGCGACTTTTACTAATTGTATTGCGGTAGCCGTTCATCTTGAGCAGCACGAGCTTGGTGGAGTACTCGGGTTACTGGGTAGGTTTTTTTGCGCCGGTATTTGACTGGGAGCTGACATGTGTGTGTACTAGGCCGAGCATCCAGCATTGTTTGTCGCTCCGGCTAAGGAGCAAGATCCAGAGAAGAGGGCCTTGGCGGTGTTGAAGTGGTTCTTATCGACGCTTAAGCAGCAATACAGCTCTAGGAATGAGAAACTGTAGGACTTCTCGTTGGTAAGGCTCGGAGTTTACTTTGGCTAATTGGGGTTGTGTGTAGGGGATCTGAGAAGAAGCCACTTAACCCATTCTTGGGCGAATTGTTCCTTGGAAAGTGGGAGGACAAGACTGGAGAGGTTGGCGATACTATGTTGATCTCGGAGCAAGTCAGGTAGGCATTGTAGGTCTGTTTTCTTTTCGGAGCATCAAACTGATCTCTTAGCCACCACCCACCTGTGACCGCATACTCCATCTTCAACGAGAAGCACCGGGTCCGGTTAGAAGGATACAATGGGCAACGAGCAAGTTTCTCTGGGCGAACCATCACCGTCAAGCAGATTGGACATGCGAAATACCACCTGGACGGCTTTAATGAGGATTACCTGATCACCCTTCCCTCCCTACACATTGAAGGCTTGGTCTATGGTAGCCCATACGTAAGCTCACCCCCCCTCAGCATCCATCCCGAGTTACTGCTAATCTCCGACTAGGTCGAGCTCAATAAATCCACCCTCATCCAATCCTCTACCGGCTATCTCGCCAAAATCGACTACAGCGGCAAAGGCTGGCTCTCCGGTAAGAAGAACAGCTTCACCGCCACCCTCGTCAAAGACTCCAACCCCACTCAAGTCCTCTACACCATCGACGGCCAATGGACCGGGGACTTTACTATTCGCGATGCCCGCACCAAGAAAGACCTCGACACGTACAACGCGAAGACAAACCCGATCACAGCCCTCACCATTCCTTCTATTGAGGCACAAGGCCCACTTGAGACTCGGCGTGCGTGGGGAAAGGTCGCAGCAGCGATCGAGAAGGGGGATTATGAAGTCACTGGGGCAGAGAAGAGTAAGATTGAGAATGAGCAACGGGATATGAGGAAGAAGGAGAAGGAGGAGGGGAGGGAGTGGCAGAGAAGATATTTTACAAAGGTGGAGGTGGATGAGAAGTTTCAGAAGTTGGCGGATAAGGTGGGGGTTGTGGCGGAGCCGGAGAAGACGGGTGGAGTTTGGGTGTTTGATAGGGAGAAGTATCTTAAGGTGAAGGCTGAGGAGTATGGTCCTGCGCCTGTTGTAGCTGTTTAGGCCAGGGGGGTGGTTTGTTGCGATTTTCTATTTGAAATATAAGACTAAGATGACGTTGGCTTGTGTAGTGTCTGCAACTAGAAGTAGTTTTTTGGGAGATGGACCATACCTTTGACGGCTAGAGAGGATATAATCGGGTGTACTCTACATGAAGTTTTGATGCAATATCTTGTTTTCTTCTTCTTCTTCTTCTGTTGATTATATAGGAAATGAATTACATCTACTACTGTAATGTCTTGCTGCGGGGTGGTTGTCAAAAATAAGAAATCCGAGTCTATCTATATTCATTAACCACCAGGGCCATACTTCGCTTTCCCTCCTTATAGTTAGTTACAAGTATTCATCCACTCGTCAATTATCGACATTTACACGACTGCCGTACACAGGGGTATAACAGAAAAAAAAAACCCGTAGGGTATATCCGTGTAGGTATATATAAAATCGTATCCTTTCTCTTGTTCTATCTATCCATTACAGTCCAGTCCACAATACCCCCCACCGCCTCCGCCTCCACCTCCACCTCCACCCCCACCCCCTCAGGGAGTGGGGGGGGGGGGAAAAAGTGGGAAAAAAAAGAAAAAAAAAAATCCCAAAACGCCATCCTCCCCGCATATCTCTTCCCAAAACTAACAAATCTCCAAATCATCGTCCCCGTCTTCACTCCCATCCAGCCCCGCCGCCGCACCGCCGGTAACTACCGGTCGCTGGAAATGGACTGTTTTCGGTTTTTTGGCTTTATGCGCGGGTGGTTTGTCTTGTTGCTGTTGCTGTTGCTGCTGCTGCTGCTGTTTCTGTGTTGGTGGTGGCAGGGGGGTATGGGGATGTGGGAGGTGTCTTCGACGTTTTATTGGTGAGAGTTTTACTCCAGAGGCAAGGTTCGCACGGTTGGCTTTT
>Ga0307514_10002404_pt1 | contig 19557 bp, 28 predicted proteins | sample 16_EM_MG_FD_203088 | JGI IMG/M metagenome (GOLD analysis project Ga0307514, IMG submission 203088) | Populus trichocarpa ectomycorrhiza microbial communities from riparian zone in the Pacific Northwest, United States - 16_EM | ecosystem: Host-associated > Plants > Roots > Unclassified | place... | reverse complement strand
ACCTCCTCCCTGGGAGAAGTCATTGATTACACTAAGAATTCTTAGCCAAAGAAAGGATGTCGAACTGTTTTGATTAATGTCACACCTCCATTGGGACTTCGAACAGTTGAAACAACTGTTCGAAGGCATCACGCGTCACATGGGCCGAACACTTGGTCGGTGTAGTACAGTATACTAGGTGAGTCGTTTCTCTCTCCCTTCAACTTGAAAACTAACTGAGTCACATATCAATATGCACAGATCTATCATTCTTAGATTATACAATTCCATGTATCTAATCCCAAGTGCCCGCAGACGATTTCTTGTGTATATTATGCCAGAGATAAGGACCCCAGGCTTATCAGCCTTAGCAGAAAACCCACTTCTTGGTTTGCATTCCTTTCATCTATGTCTATTGAATTACTTCCAGTTCTACAAATTGCTAATTTAGCGATTCAGACCGCCAGAAATCAAATTCCCACCCTGCAAGAACATCGGGAACGATGCATTCTCTTGGTGAATCGGTGCGACCGGCTGTTGAACGAGGTGTCTGCGCAACATGCCGTGAACCAGACAACTTTGGTTCAGAAAGAGGTGGTTCTGCTCGAGTCGTATGTCCTGATTCATCACGCAAATGCATCCTTATATTTTTCTTCTAGGGCGTGTCTTTCCGTTCGAGATACAATCACAGAATTTGCTGAAAAGGGACTTGCCTGGCGCCTTGTGCATCAGGAGCGAATGGAGAAGGCTCTTGTTGCGGCAGAGGGAAAATTGATCGACGCATTCTTTGCTTTCCATGTCTGTTTCTGTACAGCCGGGTTTTTTTTGTTTTGAAAACTCAACGGATGTACAGCTCGGGGCAAACATAACCATTGCAAAAATTCATGACGAAATTGCTGCTGCGTCCAGGAAAGATCATCAGCAATTCATTGACTATCTAGAAGCAGTTTCTCAGAGTGACCACGAAATTATTGATGCACTTCGCAGCAAAAATCATCGTCTTGAAGAGACTCTGATGGCCTTGATGAAGGTATGTATTCGAATTCCTTGGTTTTAATCTGGTTTGTGTATCAATGACTGTGTTAGCACCTTCAAACGCGCAAGCCTGATTTTAATCAAAACCACTCCTCCGAAGTATTTATCCGGAAAGCAGTGTCCGCATTGCGGAAAGTTTCAATGGGAATGGGCACTTTCGAAAATGTTCTCTCTTGGCAGACCACCAGTTTAGAGGTCGAGTACGAGAGGACTGCAAATGTTTGCTTAGGATCAGGAGGGTTTGGAAAGGTGTACAAGGGGAAATGGCAAGGAGAGGTATGATTTCAACCCTTTGAAAGTATATCACAGTTCTGATTTCGCAGTTCTGACTGCGTAGGTGGTTGCCGTGAAGGAAATGCATAATATCTTGCCTGGAGAGGCAGGAAACATGACGCAACTACAGGTGATTTGTGTTCTTATTTCACTTAGCGGACTTACTGAACACGTAACTTAAGGCTTTACAAAAAGAGATTAAAATATGGTCCTTATTTCCCTCTAAACCTTTTCTTTCTCTTATTTTATCTGGACCAGGTTGAGATTGAATCATCCCCGAATCCTGCCATTTTACGGTGCATGTCTGGAAGCAGAAAAGGTTTTTCATTCTACAAACATCCCTTTTTGCTTTCATGAGGCTCAACGACCTGTGCAGCCTTTTCTTGTCTCAAAGTATTGTGCAAATGGCAACATCTTGAATTTTATGAGCAATTACCCAGAAGTCAATCGACTACTCATAGTAGGTAATGCACGTCACCCTTTCTTTTCTATTCTGACTTTAGTTGCCAGTTGCACCAAGTGTCGAGTGGAATGATGTATTTACATAGCCAATCCATCATTCATGCCGACCTTAAACCTGTACGCGACTCTGTCTGTTTATCGAAGCCAACTAACGAAAGTGAAATATAGGCAAACATTCTAATGGGGGATGATCACACAGCTCTCATTTGTGACTTTGGACTGTCGCATCTGAAAGAAGGACAGAGGTCGACAACAATTTCTAATGCCATTCAGGGTACATTGAATTTTATGGCTCCTGAACGCTTCGATGCTGCACCAGTCAACTATCCAGCTGATGTCTATAGCTTTGCCATGACAGCGTGGCAAATTCACACTGGGCTAGTGCCATTCCCAGGAATATCTCTAGACGCATTTCACCTGCATGTTATAGAACAACAAGAACGACCAGAATATCCCAATTCGATGAACAAGACTTTGTGGACTTTGATTCAAGATTGTTGGCAACCTGACCCAACGAGACGGCCTACGTTTTCTGGAATCGAAGCATCCTTGCAACCGATATCTGAGCCATGTACGCAATTTTCCACGACCTTTTCTTCGACATAACTATCTTCGTTTCTCAGACTTAGTACAAGGGAGTGTCCAAAGAAGCATACTTATTGATCGAAATTCTGGAAGTTCAGCTCCAATGACAACTTCACCAGGACCGACCATTTCTCTGGAACATCCGATATCACCCCCTCAATCAGTCAGCAGCATGACGGAAGAACAAGGTAAAGTTCTGTACTCCTTTGAACGTCATTAACTTCAACAAACCGCACACAGGATGGACATCCATCCCTTCAGTAACCCCCGGGTCGACGGCTAATCAAATTTCTGCCAATAGTGTCAAAGTTTTTGAGAAGTACGAATTTTTCATGGGTTTGTTGCAGCCTTTGATGATTAAGAAATCGGATAGCACTCTGGCGACATTGGGTGTATCATGTTCGCTTGATAAATACATCACCACAATTCTGCTCTGCTATCCAAATTGGGTATGTTTGCGCATCACGAAATTACCATTGAGTCTTGCTGATTTTGTCGTATGATTAGTTCAAGGTCAGTTTCGTTACTACTAACTTCTAAGATGAATTGTACTTGCCGCTTATCCGGTGATAAATCCTAATAGGTAGTAAGTGCTACGGTCAACTTACGAGCATGGTGGCTTACTGGGCTTTATAGTATAAGGCGTACAATTCACGAGGACCACGGCCAAGTCATGTCCCGAAGGTGCGCAAACGATCGATTCGCCCGAAAATAAGATATTCATTGTAGCTGCAGAATAGAGTCAAAAATGCTGTCAAGGAATTCACGCAAGCCTTGGTTGAATGGGTCGATAATATACCATCACTCAGGAAGGTGGATATCAAGGATGAATACAGGACTTTATTGCTTATAACAGGTTTGTGTTTGTTATCTGTTCAATGCGATGCCTCCACCGTTGCTCAAGATTCGAGAGCTTGAGCTAGCGAACGGTGGCACCTCCTTACCTACTTTTCACACAGGGACATGCACCATGGCAGAATACACGCACCGACGAAACCCAGCTGCACCACATTTGCATGCACAAGAGTTTATTACCGAATGCATAAGAACAAACGCCTTCCGCGCGGAAGTAGAAGTACTAGTGAAAGCTGCGTGGAATCATTACTTGCAAGAAGGAAGGGATCTTAAAGCTTTGGGCAATGAACTGGCTAGTGTAGTCAACCGAGTTTGTCCTGATTAGGTACGTAGAGTTTGTTTGTATGGCCGAACTGTGTGGATTGTCGAGCGAGTGCAACTGTTCAATTATCACTTCGGTTTTCTCGTTGCGTCACATTCTTAGCATCTACCAGTATGAACATTGTATGTCTCGACATAATGGGTTGGATACCCAAGCAGATCAAAGTATCGTGGGCCTATCACGGCAAGTGGCGAGTGTGTTATCAGAAGTACAGGAAAATTGCGGGGAAATTATCGTTGGACCAGACAAAACATACGATAGGATGGAAATGCAGGGATATGAAGTTAAAACCAGAAGAGAACAAAATGGAGTGAAATTGGACAGGATATGATAAAAGAGAACGAGTATACAAACGAGGACTTATAGTAGTTATGTAACTTGACCAGAAGACCAAACATTGTAAGGACGGGGTGAGGGTAGTGTTGTGAGTCCCTCTAATTCTATTACATGCAATTCATAATTGTAACGACTCATTGCCTCCTTGAGATGGCGATACTGATTGACAAGAAAAGAAAAAATTGAAGACTAGACCAATTGCATGCTTGTTTAGTTCATTGCGTGAAGGCAATTGAAAGTGGAGGAGACATTAAAGAAGAGCGACGATAGAAAGACAGATTGAAAACTTGAATCACAAGAAAGAATGATTGAATCTAGTGGGTGGCCCTTTTTACCATCTGAGAGTTGGAAATCAGCAAAAGCCATAATCAGAGATCCGCAACCACTTACCTCGCGTGCCCAACGCATAGTTTTTTTCGTCTCTTCTGGCATGCGATGTCTCGCACGAAGTTCGGCGCCGATCCAATTCGCCAATAAGAGTTGTTTGAGCTGACCTTGAGGGAAGCAGTCTGCCAGATCACCGATAAGACCGTAAGAGAGCCTCATAAGAACGTCGGTGCGCTCTTCATCGGCTAGGCAGCGGCGAACGAGGTCGAGAATGCTTGGTGCATGAGATAGAAGAAGAGAAGCTAAAAAGATCATAAATTTGAGGAAAGGTCGAGTCTATCAAGAGTTGTCTAGTACCTTTAGGTGTATTTTTCAGTCCGGTTACGATACCGGTATATGCTTCGAGGATGCCTTCTCGCAGCTGCGTGACGTAATCAACAAGTTCGTAATCAAGCTACTCAATTGGTTCAGCTCTTCAAGTAAATTTCAAATCACAATCAGGACTTACAGGATTAGGTTCTAATGCACCAGCCTGTCTCAACACCCCCATAGCAGTTTCAAGATATGGCTCGAAAGCAGGGCCGATTGCCAGGGCAATGTCCCCGAAACAACTCAAAATAGAGATCTTAACATTCCTGTTCAGAACATCACTCTGGAGATTTTCAAGAAGGACTGTCATAAATGGAGCAGCATATTGGGCTGACTGTTCTCCGAGCGCACGGGAAATGTCACCGATGAGGCCAACTGCGACCATACAGAGTTGGGTGTCCTCGTGTTGTTTTAGTGCAGGATACAGGTAGTGGAGGAAGGTTTGGATATAAGGCGAAAAATTGACTTCGAGCGCTGAAAAAGAAGTTGTGGGTTAGGTCTTAGAAATCGGGAAGAAAGGTGGCACAGCACCAGATGCTAAGGCACCGACGACTAGAAATGCGTCCTCAAGAACCGTGGAAGTCTTCCCTGAAGATTGGATAACTTGTAGGATGAGCGTCATGATGCGATCAGCAAGTGGTTGAATGCCTTCGTTAAGCTTGCGAACGACACACTGCAGGATTCGGTCAGGTCATAGGTCAGAATAAAAAGAAAGAAGTAATCTAGACGACGTACGATAACAACGCCGCAGAGGTTACTTTGAAGTTCATTCCAGTTATTTCGGTCGTCAATACCAACGATTTGATTTTGTATGCTCAGGAGTTGCTCCATTCGCTGAAGGATAGTAACGGTAGTATTTTGCACAACACTGATAGCGTCGGGAGTGGCGTGAGAGAGATAAGACGTGATAGCTTCATATGCAGCCGTTCTAAAGTTCGACTCGTTGCCAGGACTAAAACACTCATCTTTAGTATGGGAAAGTCGGTTCAAAGATTTCAGAAGTATGTACTTCTCAGTAACCCTCAACAATGCCTGGACGACACCTTCGTAATATGGTGATAATGGACCAGTTTGCCCTGTCTCGCTGTCTTCATCGAAATACACATATTGATCCGCAAGGTTCATCAGAGCCCAACAGCAATTTGCAATGATACGAGGGCTATCTTGCAGTCCGTTTACCAGCGCCGAAATGAGAGGGTGCAGATGGATATCGGGCTTGATGGTCATAATTAACAGGTCACAGATGCGGCCAAGCGTCCAGGCGGTTGTATCTTTTACATGCTCATTTCGGTCGGCCATCATATCGATGAGTAGAGGCAAAGCTTGGTTGACGAGTGGAGTGAGGACAGTAGGGTCCGGTCCTTCAAGGATGGAGCCAAAGGACATAATGGCAGCTTCCCTTTTGTGCCAATCATCAGACTTGATGTGGGCCTCGATGAAGGGTATAACGGCTGGCACAATGGCATCTTGGACAGCACCAGCAAGAAGGTTGAGACACGTTCCAGCAGCCATGGAAACGTTCCACTCGTCATCATCTGCGTCCTCCTCTTGCTGCGTAAGGAGTTGCAGAAGGACTGGAACAATTTCTGGCAGAGCGACTTTTGCGAAAAATTTGGACTCCGTTTCCGGAGCATCACCATACTCTTGCGCCTGCATCATGTAAGCTCAGCCTTCTCCGGGTATAATAATTGAGCAGGTTCACCTCCTGAGCTTCAATTGCCAACTCAACCTCCTCTTCAGAGACAGTGGACCAGAACTCAACGGCTTGAAGAGCAACGCGCTCATCCGTATGTTTCATACCCGCCACTGTCAGCTACATATGTCGTCAATACAAGCTGATTCACAAAAAGATGGAACCTACACCGAAGAGGGCTTGTTCCATATAAAAACTCATCTTGTCGTAATACAAACTCATGATCCGTACCAAGCATTCAAAGGCTCCTACTTGGACAGAGACGGCGGCATTTTGTGTTGCTTCACACACAACTTGCATGATATAATTTCGCTCCCCCTAAAGTTTCGAGGTTGTTGTAGATTTGAAATTGCCAGAAAAATACGACTCACTTCTCGCTCAAAATTCTCCCTGACAAATTCCAACGAGTTGTAAAGTGCATGAATAGCAGCGAGCTGCACATCATGCGATGGCTCTTCCTTGCGAGCGCCATGGATAACAGCAGTAAGAATTTCGTTCGATCGCGGGCTCAGGATGTCAGGTTTCTTGATTGATATCATCAGATGTCTCAAGAAGTCAGTAAGACAATGCGGCACATACGATAGTTTCACAGATAAACCCAATGGTCTGGAGAGTAGAGATCTTGAGATTTGCATTCCCTTGGCTGTTAACAAAACCAAGAAGAATCTCAATCAAGTTGGGCCATTGATTTTGCGGGAGCTCAACTGCAGCGATGGCAGCGACGACCTGGGAGGCAAATGTGCCTGCCTTTTGTTGTGGCGAAGCGAGAGTCATGAGAGCATCTTGTTTGATCTTCGACTTTGTGTCATTGGGAAGAGCGAGCCAGCGATTTGTGTACTCTGTTTGCCGGGTGCTTTCCTGTGATCGTGAGTTGATACACTGAGATGTGAGGTTGTAACAAATAATTCAATAAACGTACTCGAGCAGTCAGCGTATTCTTCAAGGCAAGACCAGCAGCATTACGGATATGAAGAGGGGTACTTTCATCGACCAGCACCGATGAGAGCATCAACAAATACTGGGGCTGGAAGTTGAGAGGACGTTGATCAGAAAATAGTATAAGTTGCTAATGGGTTGGAAAACTATACATAGTTCTCCCGGGAAGCAGTTTCCAACTTGTGTGTAGCATCTTGACGCGTATTGGCATCTAAAAAAGTAGTAAAAGAGAATAAATCAGGTTATCGCGTCGTCGTACGCGCAGAAGTGCTGGAGTTCGTACCAGCAGATAGGGTATTTGCTAAGAGTTCAGTTGCATTCATGGCTGAAAAAAGCAAAACCGGGAAGGATGGTAAATTAGGTGCAGACTGTCGTGTATCTATGGGAGAGAGAGTGTGTGTATGTGTATGGGAGGAGCTGACTGTGCAGGACGTTGTTGAAGTGGTGCAAGGAGGGATAAAAAGGCAGAAGCGGCAACAAGCCTGTTTTCCGTAATCACCAGGTTGGCAACTTTTCGCAGGCTGATCTTTTATTTTTTTTTCCTCAAAAAAAATAAATAAATACTCGGCTCTTTTCCTTCTTCCAAAATCATAATCCAATGGCAGATCGGGTGAGGCCTTTATTTCTCGTCCGAAATTCCTTTCGTATCAACTGAAAATCCAGGGTCGCGGGGGTTTAGCTCGAGGCGGTGCTCGTGGAGGGTCGGCAAAACGTTCACAAGTAATTCCAGCAGGAGGCCCTCCAGGAGGCGATAAACCCAAGAGAGAAGCTATACTTGATCTTTCAAAGTATGTCAACGAACGCATTCGCGTCAAGTTCACTGGGGGACGTGAAGGTATCACTTTCTTTTCTTTTTTTTTTCTTCCGCTTTGAAATCTGACCCTTTTTAAATAAAGTGACAGGAGTACTGAAGGGCTACGATCAACTATTGAACCTCGTGCTGGACGATGCCACTGAGGATATGCAGTGTGAGCTAGCTCATCTCTAAGCCCGGAGCTTACTGATCCCTTTCGTTTCGGTTGGAACCAGTGCCTCAACCTCATACACGTAAATTAGGCTTAGTTGTCTTGCGAGGGCCTACAATTACCGTTCTCAATCCGGTAGATGGCTTCGAGGAGATTGCCAACCCGTTCGGAAATCCAGAGTGACAGGAGAATTTGTGCCGTTTATCTTTACTCGACCTTGCTCCGAATCATCTAGGAAATCCATAGTACCGCACTGCGATCATTGAATTTCATATTCGTTTCAAACAATCTGCACGTTCCCAATCTACAGCCTCGTGTTCCGCTACTTGCATATGATGTATTGTATTTACATGAGACAAGTGCCACCTCCGGAATCCAATAATAACGAAAGAACAGCGATGTCTCTGCTGTACGTTGGATGGAAGAGTCAACCACGCATATTATGGAACAGTGATAGTGTGGGTAGTTTGGGGATATAGACAAGGAAATTGAAGTAGTCTGGAAATTATGTTGCATATCCTACGAGATGTAACAAAAAGGGTCACTGAATGCCACGTTTTAAAGATTGACCCGAAATTATCATTTCCAAGTAGAAGCACCGATGGTACTTGACAACGAGGATTCAGTTGCCTAACTTGTTGTTTTTGCTTTGCACACTGGGCAATTTGAATCGCAGTAGTTCCCAAATTTGAACGTGGCAAAGTTTGGGGAATTTTACGAGCTGTTGCTTCAGGATAACGTTGCGAGTTTGTGCTTGGAGAGTAGTCAAGACGGAGGTTGTAGAACAGCTACCCCTTCACATTCTTTACGATATCTGGGGTTGCAGCATTGCCATTACTCACACCTCCCCCCTCCGTCTTGATAGCAGAAGCTTTCGGTCCAATAGTCTTGACCTCTTCCCTCCCCTCATTTTCATAACACCTCTTTTCCCTTTCTTCCTCCATGATCGTTCTCCGACCAATTGCAACCGGCAGCGCAGTAGGAGGTGGACTCAGTGACGACGACCTCAACAGGCTCGTCGAAGATTCGCCAACCAACAACGACCGTGTTGGAGAATTGCGGGAAGCGGAAGGAGGTCCGGATGTCTGCAACGAGAGAGGTGATAGCTTTTGAGTCGGATCAGTCGAAAGACCGTCGCCAAGAGTAGGTGAGGGGTTGGTGTTGAGTGTTGTGGTGGAACCAGACTCGGAAGTATGGTCAGACTGCAGATCGATGGCAAGGATGGAATTCAACCTCGCAGGTGAGTTTCTCGCCGATAAGGTTGGGGAGTTATAATTGGAATTCCGATCACTTGAACGAACAGAGCCATTGACTCTCAAAGACATTCTCTTTTCTAGTTGCACATGCTCTTGGGAAATCTGAGGAGAATTTGACTTCTGTAGAGACGAAGCTGAAGCACAAGAATTTGACACCTGCACATCTGGTGAAGAGGTAGCCAACAGGGAGTCCTGTGGAGCAATATTCGTATTAGAGTCCGAATTCGCATAGAAGGAGCGTGTTTGAGAATGTGAAGGACCGAATTGCCCTTCTTGCTGTTGGTATTGTCGATTAAACGTATGATATGTAGCCGGAGTAGGCGTATCAGGACCTCCAAGCGACAACCTTCTCAAAGACTCCACGGGTGAATGAGGATTAGTAGATGATAGCGAAGGAGGCATGTTATATGGGAAGATATCCCTCGGAACAGGAGCTTTGATGGTGGCTATATGGCTGTTGTTCCTCTCAGAAAGTGGCGAACGCGAAAAGGATTGTAAGTCTGTATTATGCGACGAATGCATTTGCAGCGCGGTATGCGCTTGAGATGGTGACTGTGATTGCGAAGGTGAACGTGATGGGTGAGGATGTTGACACTGTGCCATAAAACACGACGGAAGCGATTTTTGAGTTCCCAAACCAGAACCAGGAGACGAGGGACTAGACGACGAAGGATGAGGGTATATGACAGAATTCTGCGCAAGACGCAGGGTCCTGAGAGGAGAAGTACCGGCGGGTGAAGCCTGATAAAATACATTTGCTGGGTCGATAGCTGCGAAAGAAAACCGTGGATCGACAATCGGAGAAGAAACAGTCGTCGACGCTGGTGATGGTGGTGAAGGCGTGCCATGCGTGTTGGGCGGTAGAGAGAGGTGCTTGAGCGACCGAGGGCCAGAAGAAGATCGCCGAACATGTCCTTTCAATTGGGGTTGGAAAGATGGGAGGCCAAAGTCGGAGGGCGAACGATAAGCAACTGTTGGCGATGATTCAACGGTTTCTGAGGGTCGAGAAAACCTCCCGCGTGTGGATGTTGAAGGTGACGAAGAGTCAGAAGGGACATTTCTAGACGTGTTTCGGGGAGGCATTGATTCATGGATATGCCACGAAGGCCGACGAAGAGGACTTGGATGGGCGGATGACGAGCCTTCAGTGTACGATTTTACCGACTTGATGTCATCATCAGCAAGATCCGACCCTTCATCGGTAAAGCCCTCGCTATTGCTCTCTGACGCCGTGTCCTTTTCTCTGGCTTCTGTGGACGACGTCGCAAGCTGGAGAACCATCCCAAGTTGATTTTCGAATAGAGTGTGATCCGCTGGTGGTGCCTCCGGAGGTGGAGGACTTGTCCATTTCCCCCTTTTCGGTGCCATGTGTTCTGGTAGCGAGCGAATGGCAACTGGTTGTTGAACACGAGAACTTGGTTCAAAAAACTGAACTGGGGGTGAAAACCTTTCTTCCATCCTGGATCGGAGAGTCTGGCTGCCGACGGTATATGGCGTCTGAGGTGGCAACGTCGGTGGTTTTGAATGATAAGGAGGCGCCGAGACCAGCTCTTCATCCTTTCTCTCTTCGCAAAGTTCCGCAAGGGCAAGGATGGCCTTTTCATGCCGTTGTGTAAGGATGCGCGAAACACGCATGAATTCGCCCCGTATCTTTGAAAGGAAAATATGAGTACGATTAATGAACTGAAGAGGGTAAAGCCATACTGTGTAGAGTCCATCTCTTGTCACACAACGCGCAACATTGTAATCGATCTCAAAGGGATCCTACATAGCAATAGCAGACAATCAACAAGCAGCTTTATGACCCGCTGAACAAACTACGGACCTCTATGCACAACCTATTCCTTTCCCGAGGGTCGCTGAAGCGACCGGAAAGCTTTTTGATGAATGATAAGGATTTGAACAATGCAACAACTAGGAAGGTACCAACGTCGTTCTGCCATCCCTTGGATTCCTTTTTCAGCAGCCCAGCCCGTATGGACGCAACTCCCGTGTTATAAGAAAAGTCTCGAGAATAATAACGGAAAAAGTCTATCAATCTGCGAGACAATAAGAATTGATTCCGCTTGAAGACGAATGAAACCACTTACAATTCAGCAACACCTTCAGAATTCTCAGACCGCCACCGTTGGCGCAATAGATCAATATCATCAAAGAACCTACCACGAAGGTCAGTGCAAGTTATACAGCAGCATGTGCAAGATACATACCAAATATTATGTCCATTCAGATGGGTATCCTCCTGTAAGTAGTGTTATCGGATGATTTGAACAAAGACCAGATGAATGACATACCTTTGATATTGGACGCAAAGGCGGCATTTGTTGTAAATTAGGCAAAACAGGTGGATTTTTGACATGCACAAGGAAATAAATTACAAGAAGAACATAGCCATAAGATGAAAGAGTTCCTTTATATGGAGAGTTTATTTTTCTGCGAAAAAAAAAATCAGAGAGAGAAAGGGCGGATGTACTTATATTGTTTTACCTTCTCTTGCTCCAAACTTTTACTATAGGATGACAACAATGTAAGGCGTCTGTTTGTTAGAACGCTGGAAGTCCGACTCACGAAAGAGAACTATTGTTCGAACACGAGGAGGGTCGATCATGGCATAACACATGAGAAGTCGCGTGTTCTCGAGCGCTAATCGATTCTCGAATCCAATGTCACAAGCGATTCCCAGGGGAAGACCTGGGGACGGGTCAAGAGAGAGCTTGACAATCGGTATGCGGGCGTGTGGTAATGGTTTTACGTGGAATTTGGTCTCTGAACGTGGAAGGATCAACAAGAATTCCAGTGATAAGGCCAAAAATGTGAACCTCGTTCCAGCAGGTCGCCTAACATAGTTACGAGATCTGAAGCTGCGAGGCGTTCTTCAGAGTCGATGAGACAACACAGATCCATATCTAAGGTGGATATATATACAAAAACGCTAACGAAGGAGTAATTCGATTCTCACCCGAGTTTCTGAGGCTGAAGCCATTTGCTGTACTACCGAACGAGAGTAAACGACTACCTGGTTCGATAGTGCGAATGAGACGTTCGAGAAGCTTCCTGACATCCTCTTTGACGGCCATCTCTTCTTGTGTAGGCAGGAGCTGGATCACGAAATCGAAGAGACATTGAGAAAGGTCTGACACGAATTTCTGTTTGGCTGCTTGACGGCGCTGGGGCATCGGAGGGGAGGCTGAGACAGCTGAGGGCGATTGGGAATCTCGATAAGTGTGTTGCATGGCCATGAGAGCTTGGGCATAAGCCATGGCAGTCAGGAAGAAGGGAAAGGGGAGGCTCTAACCGACCAGGGAAGTGACAACAGCCCCTCACTGAAGGGTTCAAACTTCCAAAGATAAACCATTCATCAAAGATCTTTCAATTCGGCAAATCGCTCGGCCTTGTCCTTGTACTAATCTCATTCGGCGTGGCCTTCGTTTTCATAAGAAAACACAACGCACTCATGTCAATGTAATTCAGGGTAATATCTGCTTTGGGTGCTGTGCAGTGGTATAACACGATGATTTTTCTTCCTGTTTCCTCGCTTTCAGTTGAAATTATCCTAGCCATTTGCGAAGAGGTGAGTGACCCCGTCCATGGAAAATGAGTCTAATCTTCAGATTTCTCTTTCCCTAGCTTGATGTCTGTGACTTGAAGCAACTCCGGCTGAGTTGCAAGTTCTTTGCGCGCGTTCTTTATCCACTCGTTCTGCGTAATCTGTTCATCCCCACGAGAGCGGAAACACTCAAGGAAACTGTGTCTTATCTTCAAAGTTTGGGAAATGCGCTCAGTTTGGCTCCTAAGAATCTTACGATCGGTCGATCAACACCATCGTACTCAGCATTGTCTTTGCACGACCACATCAACGACGAGGATTCAGAGATTCTTCAAGTTTGCAACGACCTCTTCAAGGCTTTGTCTTTATTGAAGGCTGTTAGCACAGTGAGGTGCATCTAATTCTTGTACATCTGATTCAATCTCGGATTTATCCCTTTTTTTTAGTTGGTTCGCCTCATATCAAGATGCCTTCTGGCTCCAAGAAGTTCTATGGAATGCAATCCGAGCTCTTCCTAATCTTCGCCACCTCGTGTTAGACTTGAGGTTTATTAAGGATCAACGCCTGATCGGTGGCCTCTGCCTTCTTACGGAAATGGAGTCAATATATATCTTGGACCCCATATACCCTGCGCGCTATCTTTTTCTCAATCTAGCGGCACTACTTGCTTCATCTTACAAACTCACGTCGCTCACGATTGATATGACACATCGATATCACCTCCCCTACACCAAGTCTGAAAGCCTACACCAGTTGTTTCAATATTGCTCAGCCAAACATCCACCCCGTCTGCACCACCTCGGTCTTCATCACTGTCTCGTCCTCCTCGATGAAGTCGCCTTGCACAATCTGAGCCACCTCACCTCGTTCAAACTATTGCACACACGATACAAAGATCTTGGCCCAAGTTGCAGTGAAGTTTCCAGCTCCCCGGATGACATCTGGAGTGCTTTCACAGGATCCGGAATACGTCTCCAAGAACTCGAACACGACACTATCACCGATTCTCTACTCGATTACCTGTTGACCTTCTCTGGTCTGAAGAAACTGAGTTTGATAGGCCTGGGAGACAACGAGCAGAATTTGTCCGAAACACCTGCCTATGCTCGTTTCTGTTCATTTGTTCTTCCTAAGCACCAAGAAACGCTTGAAGAGCTCAATATCACCCCATACTTTGATTGTCGATGGTGCTTCGGCTCTCACAATGCTTACGTGATAGCAAAATGCACTAAACTCAGATACATCTCCATGTCTGTCGTCTCATCACAAGTAGGGAAGGCAACGTCCGGGCAGTCGAAATTACATGAGGAAGATGTTGTCGTGAGAAATTTCGTTTATTCACAGAATCTCCCTCACTCACATTATACAGAAACTCCTCATTGATACGGTTATTAGCCACAGTCCAGGGATACAGTTCATTGGTGTGTCTCCTGCTATTCCAGAGTTTCCTATGGTTGGTACTTCCGCACAAATGCACTTTCAGGACATGAAAATGGCTATATCTAAGTCCATAGAGAAATTCAGTCCTCGTGTTTCGTGTTGGCATCGTCCAATCACAGTGACCCTAGATCTTTGCAATGAAGAGCAGGCTTTGTCGAGGCTGTCAGAAGAGCCGATGGTAATAGATTAACTAGTTCAGGGGTGTTCAGGAGTTTCATGCAAAGACAATGACCGTGTATATTAATTTCATGAAAGAAGGGGAATTATCCTCGCCACCATTATACTCTTTAAGCTTTAAGTCTTGATGGCAAAGGCCCAATCCAAATACAAGTTTCCAGGTATTACCCGGATCTCATCTCCCGCGAGTTTGAAAGGCTAGCTCTTCGTTTCACCCCTCACGAACTACTCCCTTGCACACCGCCATCTTCAAAGTCACTCGCCTGTGCCCTCAACTTCGGATGACCCATCTTAGTCAGTTTGTCGTCAAACTCACACCTTCGATACCCCGAAACGATGCGCTCAAGGATTTCAGACGTAGATACGCCAGGTGTGCGTCGCGTAGGAATGAATTTGCCTATTTCAGGCCATAAGAGCACAATAAGACAGATTCAACTAGAACAAACCTTGTGATTTGACGTATTGATAAACGTCGTCGTGTCCTTCAGATGCATATAGATCTTCATCGTGGGCGACATAATCGATCTTGTATTTTTGGAGAAACGCTTCGTCAATCGCCCACGGTGCTTCAGCAACGACTTCGTCCACCCATCTGCAATGTCTCACGGATTCCAACCTACAAAAGCTTGTGATTCAGAACCTTGTATTGCTCCGAAAGCGGCCAGATATATACCGCTCAGCATGGGTCATGACAGTCCGTGCCTTAAGACGCCATACCTGTTCATCCGAATTCACGCCGACAAGAAGATACACGGATGGGAAGGAAAGCTTGGCTTGTCGCAATTGAAGCGAATGCCTGAAATGTAAGGTTAATAGTAGGCTCCTTGATAAGAAGCGAATAGTACACACCCAAAATGGAAGAGATCATAAACGCCTGTCATGTGATCCAGATGTTAAAAAAATGACGTAGTTGAAAAGGGGATGCGTACCGTCTGCATAGACGCGAACTGGACGATCTTTAGGTGGAAGATTGATCTTGTATGTCCGGTGCACCTCCCCTTGAATAGCCTTCGCTACAAAGGCCTGTATATCATCTGCAGAGAGGGCAGCAGGATCGAACGCCTCCTTCGCCTCTGTCGGTACAGAGGGTTCTTGTACCTGCTGTTCCGTCTGGGGAGCCCGCGCAGGTGATGGAATAAGCATCGAGTTTGAATTGGTAGGACGGGTCGTGTCGACTTTGTGTATTGATGAGCTGGATGGTTGTACAGCTGCACTGGGAGAAGCAGTAGCTGGTGTGCTCAGAGTGGACAATGACGACGTGGAGTTTTGGTACTGATGATAATGATGTGAAATCTTGTGCGAAGACAAAGTATCTGCTCCTGCAGTTGTACTTGACTCTATATCGCCCTCCACGCCTCCGTCTGAATCTGAATAGAGAAGGTTGTGTGCTAAATGATGCTTTGCCGTTGTGCTTCGTGCGGCCGGAGTGGGATGTTTAAGGTGTGAAGAACGGGAAGGGTGAGAGATCAGTTTAGCCATACTGCTGCTCCCTATTGGAACAGATACTGCAGATCGTGCGTCGTCTGTGAGTGGATCATTGTCCTCCTCTGATCTAGAAATAAATCATGAACAATCCGGGACGATAAAGACGAGACAAAAAGAACGCTAACGCATCGTAAGCTGGAGAATCAACCATCTTGGGATATTTTCCAAATGACCGTTTGCAGTGGATGGTCTTGGTTCGTGCTGTATCTATAGACATCGTGGTGGTGCATTAACAAAATCTATTACTGGTGCATGTCACAAACCTGACAATCAGACAATACAAATGACGGGTCACAATGCGCGTGTGACGAACACGTCACACATACTTGAAAGGGAAGGACCGTGAAATCCAAAATGGCACGGCGAAACCCGAGAGTCTTTATGCAATTACCACATATCTCTCGATTGCGGGCGCCTACTAGTAGTCCTTGAGGAAAAATTGAATGGTCAAGCAGGTAGAAATAGGTAGAACGGAAACCCGAGTCATTGTCGCTCTCATTCTTAATTGTACCATTCCACTCCGAAAGGATGTCTGACAGCCAGTGACTGCGAGATTCACCGATATCAAGTCCACTCAGTCTCGTCCCACTGGCATGGGCGATCACAACTTTAACCAGTCGGTAATGATGCAAAAACGGAATTCCTCACAATGCGGAATCAGCGATGTATAACTCTGCATAGAACAAAACAAGGTAGCGCCGCGGCGGAAATGAAGGAAATTGTCAGTCATCCTGATTCATCCGGTTATCGGCCAAGAACTCTTCGAATTTGGCAGGGTACACCATAGATAAGAAACTGGCCCCCTTGACGTGAAAGAAGAAGTAATGAGAAAGCAATTATTTTCAGTACGGCATCAAAAAAAGCTCAGCAAAACTCCGAGTCGTGACTCGTCGACTTGGGACACTTGAATTGAAAAGTGTAATTGGTGATGTAGTAGACAACATCAAAGCATGCGATGTGTTCAACGTTGGCCGGCATAATGTGTCTACTGATGTGGACTGAATTACATTACAATGACAGACTCCAATGCAGGTCTGGCAGAACACAGTCATTGAACGAGGTCAGAAGACCTTTGTTCACAATCTGACAATTTGAAAATGACTACAGACTTAAAAGTTAATAAGGCGAACACACTCAAAAGCCACTTCCCTTCTTGAGCACCCCAGCCATCGAGCCAAGATAATCTTCGACAAGCTTCCATCGCAGAACAGCAACCGCAGTGCTATCCTTGCTTCGTTCTCCAGCCAGACGCTCATCCTGCTTATCATTAGGTGTCGTAATGATGCTAAGAAATCTGGGAGTCTGGCGGTTTTGAAAGTCCTCGTCCTCCTTGTCGTAACCACGCAGTTTCTGGTAATATTGATCAGCAACCTCCGGACTATATTCTGCTGATCCGAGGAGCAGCTCCAGAGTCTTCGACAAATCCTCTTTGAGCTTCGGATAACTTTTCCGTGCATATGAGGTCTGTTTCCCTTTCTCCTGGAAAATCAGAACAAGGACTGAATGCACGAGACAGGTTATAAGATTCGAGACTGACCACCATTGTGTAAAAGAATTGGGGTGTAACAGAGATGACAGCACTACGCCATTCCCCGGGCTTTAAGTCCGGCGTCACCTTTGATTGCTGTGCAGACAGAATCAGCTCCCCCGTCTCCTCATCTTCAAGAAAAAATGTCAAATCAGGACCCATGTGGGTATCCGGGAAAATAAATGTCTGTCCGTCTGGATTATCCAAGAATTTGAGAACGTCGGCAGGAGATTTTGCTTTGAAACCAAAACGATCGGAAATGCCTGTATCCCATGATACAGGATAGCTGTACAACACGCCATCTGATCCACGCCTCAGCGAGACTAAGGTGACCTGTCTCGGCCCTAATAATTCGCTACAATGGAAGGCATCCCCAAGAGCACTAAACTTCCCCCCAAAATAATCCATGAGCACGAGAAGGGCCTCTTCAAGTATGAATCCAAGTGTCGCATTGTTGAGAGCGTTGCGAATTGAGTGTTTGATCCATGCCTTCCTCATCGTCGAACGGTACTTTTCGAAAAGTGTCCTAAGAGAGAGAACCACCAATCGTTCCGAAAGGTATACAGCAGTCTTATTGGGATCGAATTTCTGAGCGCTCGTCGTCTTGGCTATAAAACCTACGCCCAACGCAATGACTTCATGGAAATATCCTTTAATTGGGACGTCTGTGGCTTGGCTTCCCAAAGTCCATTGCATAAGGACATCAACAAGGCAGTCTATCAACTCCCCATCTATCAAGTACGCAGTCGGTCAAAGCATCATTAGATATATGTTGAACTTACTATCCGGTGTGGTGAAAAGGTGGTCCAACGAAATAATTGGTTGATAACTTTGGATCCTCTTCAACATATCATCTGAGATGTCAGCTTCCCCATCCTCCAGCTCAATTGCATCAACGAGATTGAATCCTGTTATGCGTTTAACGAATGCAGTGAGCACGCGGTGGCGAGAAACATTGCCCGCCGAGATAAAAAGCTCAATGAGGCTGGCTGTTAGGCGGTGACTACAATATCAAGATAAGAAGAAATCTTGTAGCGTCAAGTCGTTGATACACATACCGGCCAGAAAACCAGTATAGCATGCGCTCCAACAACCGACGATCTGAGATATTGTTGGACAGAGAGAGATACCGGCGAATATAGACCTCATGAGAAGGACCGTTGAAGCGCCCAACATCAGTAACGACTTGCTCTTGGACAGTGTCTACCTCTTTGGCAGAAACTGAACTCACTGCTTCCTTCACCATTTGCATCGACAGCCCAGTCCCTGACAGAATGATCCCACGCACGACTGTTGGATACTCCAGAAAGAACCTACACATTTCATAAAGAATGGGTCGCATATCCGTCCCTGTGGTGGAACAAAAGTACTCCTTCAGATGGTCAGCGGCCACCTGTGCCTCGTCAATTACGACGAAGACTCTTGTTTTGGGTCCCTCAGGAAACACATGGAACCTGGTGACCCAAAGCAGCTGCTTACGAATGAGTTTCTGGAGGATCTTGGTGCTAACTCCCCGGAGACTCGCAAGCACCATGGCGAAAAGGTCGGAAGGCGGACCATATTGCAAAGTGGGAGGCAAAATTTGGGCAAGAACCCACCGCCGTCGGGCTACCGCAGGGTTTGTGCCAACAGGAAACTTGATTACCAATTGCGTCAGGATAAAAAGGCGCGCACACAACAACATTGCAAAGGTGCGGTCTGCTTGAGCGTTCTTTATAATATCCCCAGCGCTGTCTCCATTGCTCATTCCTTGCAATATTCCTGTCGCCAACCTGAAATCGTCGGATCCGGATCCTGCGCCAGACTTGGTCCTGCAAGTGATATAAAGGCCCCAATTCTGGCAGAGACCATCGAGTGCAAGGCGGGTTTTTCCGGCGCCGGAAACACTGAACAAATGACTGGAAAGAGACAATCAGCATTACTTATTTTCACATCGGATCCCGCCAACACTGTATTCCCAGAAAACAATTCCCTGATCCGCTCACAG
>Ga0307514_10002403_pt1 | contig 19560 bp, 25 predicted proteins | sample 16_EM_MG_FD_203088 | JGI IMG/M metagenome (GOLD analysis project Ga0307514, IMG submission 203088) | Populus trichocarpa ectomycorrhiza microbial communities from riparian zone in the Pacific Northwest, United States - 16_EM | ecosystem: Host-associated > Plants > Roots > Unclassified | place... | reverse complement strand
CTTCCTCTTCCTCCTCATCGTCCTCTCCTCCACCCACCCCAGAGCCCATCCACGAATTCCCAGTCCAAGTCCAGGTAGACGCTGGTCGATTCCAGGTGGCAACCGAGGGATACGCTGGGTTCCCCTCCGAGGGCGTAGAACAGTATGCTGAATATGCCCAGTCATATTATCCCCATCCAAAGGGTGGCCAATACGTTCATCCATATGAGAGCAGCGGTTACGTCGAACGCTCGGCAGAGCCAGTGGCCCCGATGCCCTTCAGAACCCGCACGGTCTCTCGTCGTTCTCGTAGCATGTCCACCACCGTTCGGCCATCGCTGAAGGTAGAAGTCCCCGCACGGCGCAGCGTCCGCTGGAAGGACGGGCTTGTCTGTGACTCGCCGATTCCCCGTAGGAAGGGCTGGTTCAACCGTAGAGGGTGAGCGCACCGTTCGTTGTCTTTTCACACTCACATTAACTCCAATTTCACAGGGACCAGCTCTGGACCAACGATGGCCTTTACAAGCCCGTTGAGCCTGGGAAAGAGTACCCTGAAGACTTGGCCGACTACCCTGATCCTTCGGTGGGTTGGATGAGCGAAGTTGGAGTAATTATCGATTTGCAACACCGTTTGGTCCCAAAAACGCCACCTCGCTCTGCTCTCAAGAGGCCGGACACTCAACGCAGGGCGACCGTATGATTATGACGTTTACACTTTTTTGTCGGACGTTTTGCTTTCCTCGCATTGTCACCCGCATTGTAACTTATCCTGCACCATCCGCCGAAAGGCTTCGCTGTTCGTTCATCAACCCCCCTGTAAATTGTACACCCTTGCTTTACTACTTGCTCTGTCGTGCGCACTATTATTCTTTCCAAACGGTCCCATGTAGCTCTATGGTAGGGAGACTCAAAAATACTACTACAACGTTCCTTCGAAACGCTGGTGTGATCAGAAGTCAGAAAGGTCTGCCATAGTTGCCGGTGATTTCGTGCGCCTGCGTTGCTGCGGGTGTGGTCGATGGGAGTACATCCAAACGTCATCCCCTTCGAAATCGGCGATATCATTTTCCTCGGAGTCGGAGTCTACGTTCGTGACGTTGGGTCTCGCTTCCGCTTTCCGGGTGCCAGAATCCGAGGGTTTCCAACCTCCCCGAAATTGAGGTGGGGATCCAGCCTCGAGGATTTCATCATCCTCATACCCCACGTCAGAAGATATCTCAATCACATTTTCGTCATCTTCCGGATCATCCACCTCCTCGCGTTTTCTCTTCGTTGGACACGAGGGTTTGGCTCTCGAGGTGGTAGCGGCGTCTTGAGGCGGCGGATCCTCTTCTACCGACACCGCACGTCTCTTCCCTTTCGCGCTTTTCCGTGCCTTGATAGGGAAGTGACACCGGACGGAGAATTCACATCTTTCGAGGTCTTCGCGCGCATGCCGTGTTAGCCGGGAAGCAGCAGGTGACGGAATCAGGTAAGTATAGGTCGTGTACGCCGTTGACCGCAACTGCACCACCAGATAACCCTCAACGAGTAACTGTATCACGAGGATCTCCGTGTCCTTCCAACATCGAGGAAGGTTAACGAAGGGGACGGAGTGAGGCGGAAAGATAACTAACGGAAACGGATAGGTCGACCTTCCCACCAGCAATCTTGTTCAAATCTATTTGCATCTCGGTAGCGGGACCTCTTCTCTGTTTCACCTTGATTTTGGTTTGACGGCTACCACCTGCGAGACCCGCGAGACCAGCGATAGTGACTTTTCCATTGAGGTTGAAAACCTCCTCGGCGATTTTGAGGATTTGCCAAGCCTCAAGGGTTTTGTCTTCATGCTTGCGAGAAGCGGTATTACGGAGACAATTGTCGCAGTGACCGCACCGCTCCAAGGCGGCAGTTCCATCTGCCGACCAGGCAGAAACGTCAAGATCGGCAGACGCAGAAAAGTATCTAGAAGTAGTGCGTTCAAAACTCAGTGCATCCCATTCGCCAGGCAATCGACACGTACTTGGCGAAAAAGACTTTCCGGCATTCTGACATATCTTGCGCATATCGGAGTATCTCACGTGCTGGAAGACATTGAATGAAATTAGGCAGGATGATGAATCTCTGAAACTCACCATTACTGGGATCAGGAGTCATCGCCAAGATGGATGCTGCGTCCTGGGGCCGATAATAGAGAATGCAATCTGAGTCTCTACCATCCCGACCTGCACGCCCAGACTCCTGATAGTAGCCCTCGACAGTTTTCTTTCAATAGAATTAGGATGATGTATACGTGCCGACAATACAGTACGTACTGATGCCTACGGTTTTTGGTCAGATTGTGTCTGGTTCCCCACACCCAAGACGTACCGAATGATGCAGTACGAAACGAACGTCACCCTTATCGATTCCGAGCCCGAATGCTGGAACCAAGCTCTGACATCCATCCTCTCGAAATAAACCACAGCATTGCTCACCAATCGTTGCGCAGACAACTTTTACCGATCCTTCCCGCCATTTCTCGTGCAGCATCTGTTTCTTTTTCGCTTCGACGTCTGCGTGGTAGATACCTGTCTTGATCTTCCCCCGGCTTCTCTCCCGCAGTCCCTCTGCCACTTTGTGTGTTTGCTACTTTCAATTTCAAAAATCGTTTTGAATCGCAGATGGGCTCAAGACTTACCAGTTTTGTCGTGCAATATACGATCCCACTTTCGTCAGGGTATTTCTCAAGGATATAGTTCACCATCGTGTCCAAAATATCCCCTTTTGGGGGCTTTTGGATCACTTTGTAATGGAGGTTCTTCCGATATAAAGGAGACGAGAAGAATACCGTCTTTCCAGGCTCTGCCACTGCAGATGGTTCAACGCGAGCAACGGTAGTAGGAATATTGTGATGTACTTGTCCCTGATGTTGCCTGAGGGAGGCCTAGGATCTTGATGATGTCGTTCTGTACCCTTGGGGGACACGTTGCTGAAAGGGCCAGGATCGGTATGTGCCTCAGGTTTTCAGTAAGCCGACGTAACTCAAGGTAATCTGGCCTACACAACCAAAATTTGGGTGATTCTGACGGCACTCAAGGATTCTATGCATACCTGTAGTCGTGACCCATAGATGAGACACAGTGGGCTTCGTCGATGACAATGCGGACTAGCGAAAACGTGATTCACGATCGTAACGATATGTAGTATCATCGACCTACCTAGGAGACCGTTTCTCGCCAAGTCAAGCAGAAATTGCATAAATCGCGCGCTCTGCTTTATCCTCTCGGGCTGAAGAACCAGGTGGACGCTTGTCTTCTCTAAGAAAGCGTCGGAGCTTACCGTAACATAAAGTAATTTGATCCCCTCCTCCCCGTTTGCGGGTGGATTCATCAGGCGTCGATACGTTTGATCGATCTCGTGTTTTGGGGTGGCACTATTGAGCATGACCGCTTCGACTGGAGAATACTTATAAGCAGGAATATGGGATTGACCAGAACGCCTACCATTGCTTTCTTTTAGGTGCAATACCTGGTCGGCCATCAGAGAAATCAACGGAGAGACAACCAGGGTGCATCCACGGGAGAGGAGGGCGGGCAACTGGTACGTCAAGCTCTTCCCTCCACCCGTTGGCATGACGCAGATAATGTGTCTCTGATGGAGGTTTGCATTACACACACTGCAAGGAGGAGTGTCAACCTCAGGATACGCGTTTCCGACCCAAGTAGCTTACCCTTTCTGACAAAGACGGAAGTCATCGATTCCAAAGATTCTCTTGAGCTTCAACTTGAGTTGCTTGCTCCATTTGAACTCTTGTTCCATGTAGTTGATTTGATCAGATGTGGCACTACTAGACTCGTGTTGGCGCTGATCTTGGGCATCCAAGGCAGTAATCTCCCTCTTGAGCTCCTCGATTTCGCTGGAGCATAGCCGCCGAGTCGCGTTCCATTTCTCAATGTGTAGCTCAGCATCAGCCAAGTCTCTTTGAGTCACCTCAAGTCGTCTCAGTAGGTCTGCACGCCGCACGTCGATTACAGCGTGGGCTCGGCGTTCGTCTTGGGTCTAGAGCTGTTGTTGGTAGACGGACTCCGTCATCGCAAGGAGTTTGGACTCACGTCAGCCGCGGAATTGCGGCCATCTCTTGAACTCCCCGCTCTTCGCGACATGGCAACTTGGAAAGAGAGATGGGAGACCAACCACGCGTCGCACTGACTCGCAGATGGCCACAGTCAGTTGGATCAGGTGACCGATTGAAGTCGTTGGCAGGCGAGCCGTTGGCTCAAGTCGACGAACCCAATCCCCTTCGGGTCTAACCTGAATATCCGAACGGACGACAACCTACTCCAGGATTTTAAGCGTGCCTTTTGTTCATGGATTATAAGATTGTCTCTCGAGTATTTTCACTGGTGCGGCTGATATCGACGCATTACGAGCGTCGTACGTCAGGTGAACGAGTCAAAAACCGTTCCGATTAATTCTCGCGAGCCCGACACGTTTCTTCCAACCCTCACTCCCTCACTTGGATCTCGCCATGGACGACGAAGAAACTCGCCTCCGTCGCGTCGTGGAGAGACTGCAGAATGTTCCGTCGATATCTCTTCCGACTGATTACCCTAGACCAGTCGTCGGGAACAAGCTCGTCGAAGCTGCATACATCGGCGAACTCCCTGAGCAGACATCCCGCAGATTGCTGAAGCTGGCACTGTTCGACGACGATGACATCGACGACGACAGCAGCGACTCCGCCCCCGCCACCCCATCCGTCTTTCACCTCCTCTTGTCATCATTTACCGTTCTGCTGCATCGATACACCGGAGATCAAGACATAATAATCGGTTCTTCTTCCGCTATTGCCCGTGATCCTCTCCTACTCCGCCTATCCGTGGACCCATCGGATCCCTTCTGGGCAATCGTTCGAAAGGTCCAGCAAGTCGAGAGAGACGCTGAGGCCGACGTACTCCCCTACGAAACAATCGTTAAAGCCCTGGCCAAGGACCGTGACGAAAAACCTCTCTTCCGTGTCAGGTTCTTTGATGAGACCGACTCCGCGGGGGACAGTTTCATCCGATCGACAAGTTTGACATCAGATCTTACCGTCTTCATTAGCCGTGCGAACAGCACATCCCGTACATCCCTCGCACCCCATATCACCCTGAAAATACTCTACAACTCGTTGTTATTCACACAAGCCCGTATCGCCGGAATCGTCGAACAGCTATCCACATTCCTACGTCGCGTAGCTTCCAAACCGTTATCGCCGATCGGCTCGGTTCCGTTGCTCACGGACTCACAAAAAGAAAGACTCCCTGACCCCACTGCAGACCTCAATTGGTGCGACTGGAAGGGGGCCATCACGGATGTTTTCTCCCAAAATGCCGTGAAGTTCTCAGACAGGCCTTGTGTTGTCCAGACTCCCAGGGACAAATACTCGAAGTCTATCGTCTACACTTATGGCGACATCCGGCGCGCCTCGAATGTGCTCGCTCATCATCTGTTGTCACATGGTGTCCAACGGGAGGAAGTTGTTGTGATATATGCGCACAGAAGCGTAGAACTCGTGGTCGCCATTCTGGCTGCCTTGAAGACTGGCGCCACATTTTCTGTGATAGGTATCAATTCAATGGCAGATCAGGGCTTGAGATTGGATGTTGACATACGGTTGCATAGATCCCGCCTATCCGGCTTCTAGGCAAACCGTATATCTCGGGGTTGCACAACCCCGAGCATTCATCGTCCTTGAAGGAGCCGGGAAAATTAATCCCAATGTTCGGAATTTCATCAATTCTGAATTGAACATCAAAGTTGAAGTCCCTGCTCTCCAACTCCTCGAGGATGGCAGAATTGCCGGTGGTAGCATCGAAGAGGGCTCGGCCGATGTTCTTGCGCCGCAGATTCGTCTCACCGAGACGGATCCTAACGTGGTCATTGGACCAGATAGTATTGCTACGCTGTCTTTCACAAGCGGAAGTACCGGTATTCCAAAAGGTGTCAGGGGCCGACACTATTCTCTGACGCACTTCTTCCCCTGGATGGGTAAACGTTTCGAAATCGGGGAACATTCAAGATTCACGATGCTCAGCGGCATCGCTCATGATCCAATTCAGCGAGATAGTCAGTCCATAGTCACCCCCTTTCCAAGGCAGCCACTGATTACACCTAGTTTTTACCCCACTCTTCTTCGGAGCCCAGCTGTACGTCCCGTCCCCGGAAGACATTGGTACGCCCGGCAGGCTCGCAGAATGGATGGCAGAACACCGGGTTACCGTTACTCACCTCACGCCGGCTATGGGTCAACTGCTCTCTGCACAAGCCACGGCACAGATCCCAACCCTTCGCAGCGCATTCTTCGTCGGTGATGTCTTGACCAAGAGGGACTGCCTTCGCCTACAAGCCCTCGCTCAAAACGTTCGTATCATCAACATGTATGGTACCACAGAGACCCAACGCGCGGTCTCATACATGGAGATCCCTAGCGTTGTCGATGACTCTACGTTCCTTTCAACTCAAAAAGATTTCATGCCGGCTGGATCCGGAATGATTGACGTCCAACTCTTAGTTGTGAACCGGCTGGACAAGAGCGTTCTCTGCGGGGTTGGAGAGGTTGGAGAGATTTACGTGCGGTCAGGAGGGTTGGCGGAAGGGTACTCGGATCCGGACGCCACCGCGCAGAAGTTCGTCCAGAACTGGTTCAACGCGTCAAGTACGCCTCGACAAGACACGATGCTGCACCCAAAGGAGGGTCTCGCCCTACCTGCCGCTCGCTACTGGAAGGGTATCCGAGACCGGATGTATCGTTCTGGAGACCTAGGACGCTACATGCCCGATGGTTCGGTCGAGTGTACTGGGAGGGCCGACGACCAGATCAAGATCCGAGGATTCCGTATCGAGTTGGGAGAGATTGACACGCTGTTGAGTCAGCATCCTCTCATCCGAGAGAACGTCACGCTTGTGAGAAGGGACAAGGACGAGGAGAAAATACTCGTTAGCTATTTCGTTCCCCTGGAGGTTCCTAGCCTGGCAGGGTTCGAGAGCGATACCGTTTCCGGGGAGGACGATAAAGGTGTTACTGGAGGGATCAGGAAATACAACCGGTTGATCAAAGATGTTCGGGAACATCTGAAGAAGAAGCTACCAAGTTACAGCATTCCAACTCGTGCGTGCTCACTTTCCATCTTTGGCCCATCAGCCATTGTCGCTAATCGTCCTGTCTTTTTCGCTTGTCGTTGTACAGTCTTTGTGCCTTTGAAACGGATGCCGCTAAACCCCAACGGGAAGATCGACAAACCTTCATTACCTTTCCCTGATACAGCCCAGGCAGCGTCCATCGAATCCCGACGAGTGGGTGCTCAGGCTGTCAGCCCAACCGAAGCCGCCATCCGAGCGATATGGAGAAACATACTTCCCAATGCTCCTAGCCCCATTCCACTTGGTGAAAGCTTCTTCGATCTCGGAGGTCATTCAATCCTCGCGACGCGGCTTATTTTCGAGATTCGCAAGACGTTTATCGTTGAGGCACCATTAGGACTGGTATTCGATCATCCCACGGTAGCCGGCCAGGCATCTCACGTCGACAATATCAAAAACGCCGATCTTGGCCTGGATTACAAGACACCACAGGTCTTCGTCGCCCTGCCCGCAGGGGCTGCTAAACGAGTTGTGGAATATGGTGCAGATTATGAGGCGCTGAAGCAAGAGTTGAAAGAGTCATATTCCCCGTTGCCGGACGACTTTGGTACGCAGGGACTCGGAGTTTTCTTGACTGGCGCCACAGGGTTCCTGGGCGCTTTTGTGTTGAAGGATCTGTTCCGGAGTGATCGGGTGGCAAAAGTTTACTGTCTTGTTCGAGATGCTGGTCAGGAGAAGGCGATAGAGAGACTACGACAAAGCTCGACGGGAAGGGGGATCTGGGACGAAGAGTGGATCAGGTCGTCAAGATTAGAGGTCGTCTGTGGCGATCTGGATAAGGCACAGTTTGGCCTTTCGTCAGAGATTTGGAACAAGGTCGCCAATGAAACAGACGTAATCATACACAATGGTGCCTTCGTAAGTTTCTTTCGACGACAATTGATATATAGAGTGGCATGCTGACGACTTGTTGAATTCAGGTTCACTGGGTATACCCGTACGACAAATTGCGATCAGCAAATGTGCTCGCCACGTTGACGGCTGTGGATTTGGCGTCTACCGGCCGACGGAAGCTTTTCGTCTTCGTCTCATCGACTTCTGCCCTGGATACCCCGCACTATGTGCAGTTGTCCGACTCATTGGTGAACGACCCAAGCGGACTGATGGGAGTTCCCGAGGACGATGACCTTGAGGGAGCACGGCACGGCTTGAAATCAGGTTACGGGCAGTCAAAGTGGGTTTCGGAGAAACTGTTGTTCGAGGCGGGAAGGAGGGGTCTAAGAGGTCACATTGTCCGTCCGGGATATGTGGTTGGTGATTCGAAATCTGCAGGTGGGTGACGATGCACGTGTGGTGATTCTTTGTTTGTTGCGGGGATATCTGATTGTGGCGTTCCCGTTACAGTCACCAACCCGGATGATTTTATCTGGCGCTTGGTCAAGGGGTGCACTCAATTGGGACTGATACCAAATATCAACAACACCGTAAACATGGTTCCTGTGGACCATGTCGCACGATGCACTACCCTGGCGTCACTGGGCCATCTGCGAGAGAACTGTGGGATGTCGGTGTTACACGTTGCGGCGAGGCCGAGGTTCACGTTCAATAACGTGTTCTCATCACTCTCTCGGTACGGGTACCGTGTGGAGCAGTGTGGGTATTTGGAATGGAGAAGGGAATTGGAACGACACGTGATGGAGGTCCAGGATAATGCGTTGTTCCCTCTACTTCATTTCGTCCTGGATGACCTTCCCACAAGCACCAAGGCGCCGGAGCTGGATGACAGGAATACGCAGGAGCTGTTGAAATCTGGGCCGGCGGAGACTGGAATGTCGGTAACGGATGAGATCATGGGGTTGTACTTGGCTTGGCTGGTCCAAGTTGGGTTCCTCCCACAACCGGTAGTGGGTTCAGGAGAACCATTGCCGAAGCTTGAGGGCGCTCTGGGTATGGTTGCGATTGGACGGAGCGGCGCGTAATGGTGGATTTCAGATGTTTGTTGTACTGGGACCAGAGTATGTAGACGTTGATAACCAAGTATTCCCAAGGGTCGTGTGAATCGATCACATCCCCTTCGGTCGACGGGAGCCGCCACTCGGCCCGCTTTCAGGATCTAAGCAGCGGGACATCGGGGATGTTTTGATATCCCGTCGAGACGTCGTCGGCAACGAGATTGACATCAAAGGTTCTCAAGCCCCACTGTCCTCATAAACTGACAGGGAAGAGGGAGAAGTGTCGGCATCAAATCGGATTAGAAGAAAGGCGTTGAGTCACTGAGAGGACGTTTAAGAGGGAGGAGGGTCGACGTCCATGGGCTACCCCTTAGAGCTTGGGCGCAAGTGATGAAACACATTGTATATCCCTCAGGCAAGCGCAGTGTTCCTGTTCAGAAAATTGGCTCATCGTGATCCATCCGGAGCCCCGAGCGCCCATCGTCGGCTCGGGATCATTGGTTTTAGTCCCCTTCGCGCATAGTTGGTTAACCAGTAGGGTTTCAGTCATTTTAACCACAATTTGAACTTCCCCCCCATTGAGCCCGGGATATATGAACGCCTCCAATGATGCACCCACCTCTCTTTGGCCCCCCCTACCCTCCAATCTCATATTCCCTTTCCTTCCTTCCGTCCCGAGTGAGCTGCTATGTCTAGTACGTCTAGTAGCTCGCAGTTGACGTGGTCCACCTTTCTCCGGGTAACATCCATATCCGTCGCCATCTATGAGTGCGTTTAGCCTTTCGGGAAATTTCACTCTTCTCTCACCTCAACGTGCTCCACAGCTTCTTGATCACCATCCCGGCGGAATGGAGAATATACCGTTCGCGAGGGACCCTGTGGGGAGGGTGGGTCTTTACATCCTCAACCCGAAGCGGTGCACCATCACTGACAACTCCCTCCGTTTTCAGCTGGTCTGTCAGCAAAGTGCTGTTCATCTTGATTCGGTACCCACCAAACATTATTAGTGTCGAGCGAAGGGACCACTCACTCTCGTCTTCCGCCACAGATACATCAGCGTGCTCTTGCTAGTCGTCAGTGACTTTGGGTACTTTTACCACGGGTTCACCTCTGCTGCGTGCTCCAAATATTATATGGCCGCCCCCGTGTTGAAAGGTGAGCTTTCCGCAAGTCCAAAGAACCGGGTGCTCACGAATATTCTGCACCAGTGATTCAGATCATGATCTCACAGCTAATCATTGGGTATCGAACCTGGGCCATCACTCGACGATCGAAGGAGCTTGGTATATTCCTCATCGTTTTCGGGACCATCGTGACAGCACTCGAATGGTTCTCGAACGTTGACGGCCGTACACCAACTCAGGATGAGGTGAGTGACTGTCCCATGACGTGCCGCCGGCGATCTCAGCTCCTGATGGGAACGATTTTTGTCTGTAGGGAAAGTAAGACTTTCATCTGCATGCGCTGTCAAACTAAGCTAAGCCGAGATCTTTGGCAGCTGTTCACCAGGAAATTCTCAAGCGCGCATGCCTCAATGGGTATTTTACCTGATGGCTTCGCTTTTCGACACGGCTACGTTCATCATCTCCACTTTCTATCTGGTTAGATCAGCGAGTGGGATTAGTAGGTTTGTTGGTTCCCACATGCTTACGACTAGTGCTTACCCCAACCCCGCAGCATGTCATCGATGGTCAAGATGTGCGTGATGGATTAGCTGAGAGCTAAAACGTGATTCTGATGGCCCGACTGCATTCAAACAGGCTCTTGTTCGACGGCTTGGGCTATATGCTCGTTCTCACAGGTCCGTATACGTAACTCACGTGCTTCATTTTGGACCCCTCAAACGTGCTCTCGTCCCCTCAGCCGCCAACGTTTTCAACTTGATACTATACCGGAACAGTGTTGGGAAGAGTACGCAGGTAAACGCCGCTACACTCCACTCCTCCTCATCAATCGGCCTAACGTCACCTTTCTCATTTTTCAGTCCTCAGGGTAAGTGATCAGAGAAAGTTCACAACTAAGACATGCGGTCCGACCCCCTCCACAGCGCCTCGTTCGGTTATATGGTGATCTGGATTATGAGTCAACGTGTCCTCATCCACATTCACGGTACGTCAAGAACAATCAGCTGACGACTGATTATCTCACCCCACTCTCGCAGAGGCCGCTGAAGAGCGTGCGCATGGGAGGGTATTCGTCACACATCAACTCTCCGCCCCTCGCGATATCTCCAATGCCATGCGGTCCCAGTTCACCGGTGACAAGGACAAAACCGATACTGCGACCGGTGAACTGGATGTGCAAGTCCAGATCGAACAGGCTGTCATGGTCGACTATAATTACAGTCGGCAGGACTATAGAAAACCGCGGGTGGTCTGGGACCAGAAACGGTCCACTACTAAAGGGGGCGAAGACAGTATACCATCCCGGGAGCAGAACCAGTGGGAACTTTCCAGCGTGAAGAGCGCCTCAGCGGCCACAGACACAGTATGACCTTACGATCTATCGTCTCTGCTTCTTTGGAGGAGACCTCGAGCTCACGGCGTGTTTTATCTCACCGCCGCGCTCGCCAACGTCACCGTCGTAATAGCACATCTGCTCTCTACCATATACGTTAATCTCTCTTAGTCGTTTTTTGGTTGTAGGTCGTTCCTGCTCCTGTATGATTACCGAAACGTTAAATCGGTTTGTGTAATATTATCCCCTTCGTCCTTCAGAATTCGAGATTGTCGTGTCGAACGAAGGAGTATGTTTCGCAGTTCGACTCACGTCACGACGACACCTTCGATCTTTGAGGATGCCGTACGGGCCGAGTGCAAAGTTGACCTTCGGATGGTTCGCAAGGTAAAACCGAACTTCCTGAAGGTTCGACTTGCTCTGTACTCCTTTTCTACCCCACTCAACCATCTCTGTCTTGCCCGAGAGCTCGCTAGAAAAATATGTCTCAGCCAACGATGAAAGTGTTGTATTATTCCAGCGTATGCGATCTCTATCGGGCTTCTCGGTTATCATTGACGCTCCCTCGTTTCATATCTCCAGGCCAAGAACTTCGCCATCAAGGAGGTCCCAATCCCTCAAGTCAAAGATGACGAAGTCTTGCTCAAAGGTAACGTCCTCTTGTCCTTTGGACGCGTGTGTGCTCATGAGCATTTTCTTCCGGAAGTCACCTACTGTGGCATGTGCGGGGTCCGTGGTCCACCGTTCTCGCCTTCTTTGGAAACTGATCTGACGCGGGCGGGTGATTCTCCAATGCCGTTGACAGACTGACGCTCACATTCACGACGGTGAATTCATCGCCCAGTTCCCAGTAAGTCGCTTCAGCGACTTTGATTTCGAGATTGACGGGTCGTCAACCCCTGTCTGCTTTAGCTCATCCCTGGCCACGAGGCTGTGGGAGTCGCCGTCGAACTTGGCAAGGACGTCAAGAGTTTCTCAAGGGGCGACCGCTGTGTCGCCGATGTCGGCATTACTGTAAACGTGCTTACCTTGTCTGAACTAATACACGCTGACCACGTCCTATTGTCGCAGTGTGACAAATGCTTCTACTGTCGTCGTGGGAAGCCCTTGCTCTGCGAAAACTTCAGGGCCAGAGGGGTCAGCCTACCTGGTGGCTTTGCCGAGTACATCGTCTAGTGAGTACAGTAACATGCCGGCGATCCACACGAGGCCCTAGGAAGGAATGGAAGTGGATCGTTTCTGACGGGCGATCAATCCTCCCGCGCAGTCCTCAACATAAGCTGTACAAGATCAACAACATATCCGACTTGGAAGCGACGCTAGGTACGTGGTCGCCTCGAGTTTACCCCTCCACACACCTGCCATTTCCATTCTTTCCTTCGCAGCTGAACCGCTCGCTTGCGCCATCCACGGCGTAGACGTGATCCAGCCAAAGGTCGGGAGTGAGAGTGAGCGCGATCTATTTATATAATTACCGCGCATGGGCTTGATTCGTCCTCCATTGTAGTTCTCCTTTTGGGCGCGGGCCCTACGGGGTGAGGAAGAGTTGACGGTTTGCCGCTTCTAATTCGAACTGACGTTTCTGGCTACAGCTTGATGCTGTCTCAGCTTCTGAAACTGAATGGCGCGAGTAAGGTGGTTATCGCTGCCAACAAGGGCATCAAGATGAGCATTGCCAAGGACCTCGAGGCCGCAGACGTATACATCGAGCTCGACAGGTAAGTGTATTTCTCGTAATTATTTTTTTTCCCGTTTGCTTATTGGGGCTTAGGCAAAACCCCAAGCCTCAGTGGGATAAACTGAAGGAGGATTACCCATTCGGATTCGACGTCGTCGTCGAGGCGACTGGAGTTGAATCCATCATCCAGGATTCCATCAACTACGTACGACGGGGAGGTACCCTCCTCGTCTACGGTGTTTACGAGGACAAGGCCCGTGTCTCTTGGCCTCCGTCCAAGATTTTCGGTGACGAAATCCGAGTATGTCACTGCAATCCTTTTCGCTATCACCGTCGCTGACGCCCGGTAGATCGTCGGGTCTTTCTCGCAGACCTATTGTTTCCCTCGAACGATCGAATACCTCGAGAGCGGAAAGATCAGGACCAAGGGAATGGTGCGTCCTCACAGCAAATAACTCGGACCGTGATCTTAAAGTTTGTGAATCAGGTCACCGACGTCTTTAAGCTTGCGGACTATCAAAAGGCACTGGACAAGATGAACAGCCGCGGTGCCCTGAAGATCGCCATCCAGCCTTGAACGACGTCGTGCGAGCCATCGCATATATCAGCGAGTATACCGACTGTTATTGTAGAGAGTGTCACCCCGTTTTGTAATCCGTATTCCCAGACTATACAGTAAGAAACTCCTGTGGAACATATATCCCAAGGTACGGGCCTGAATATGGACAAGCGTTGGTAAGTTTGGAACATAAGGGACCCTGGATCCACGGGAATGGATTCGGATCTGGTGAGACATGTATTCACCGGGGGCAGCGGAGGATTTACCCGTTGGAGATATCTCATCGAAATGTTGGGTGAATCCGCACACCAGCCAATGGGAGTGGTTCCCGTCTATCTCATCACCTTAATCTCAAAGGTTTCCTTTCGCGCTTTATTTGAAAGAAACTGATTAAGATCATCATTCTTCCAACGGAAAAATCCCTCAGTGCCCGGGCCGGTGATTGTACACTTGGACAGAAGTTGAGGTCAACCACACGGAAACATCGGGAGTCCGCGTTCTTTCGTCGAACTCAGATCTTCCCATGGTCGTCAGCTTACGTCGACATGCGACCGCCGCCCGACATCCGATCTTTAAGCTTTGTTTTCTTCCCGTGGTAGCATGACGCTCCAGAGCAATGAACTGACATAAAATCAGTGAGCGTAGAAACTCGCGGCGCTGCAGAGGTCTGACATAATAAATACATCAAGTGGGGGGGGGGGGGGTTGCGAAAGCTTCGCAATGTCTCATCGAGTTTCTTCAGGCTAAAACATATCTACCGGTGTGATGACACTCATGCAAGTCACCATCTCTCCAGCGAATGGCACAAAGGAGAGGAAAAAAACGAAGAAAAAGATGTTTGAGTTACGATCTCCATGGAAATTCTCTGTTGGGCTAAACATACCTCCCGGCGTGTGTGCACTGTGTGTGTGTTGGGAAGGTATGTACCAAGGCGATATAGTTACGCCCGCGTCCATGCGGTCTCATAAACAGCATCTGATTTTCCGTGTAAAAACGGGTGTCGTCAGACCTTTGAATCCCTCTCTCAAGAACGAGAGAAACGTGTGACAAAAGTAAGGTAGGGCTCAATCAGATTCGATGAATTCCGTTTTCACAAAAAAATCAAAATCTTTGTTTTTGCTCACACTGGAAGAAAGTTGCCTGGGAGACTTGTTCGAAGGGTTGTCTCGAATGTCCCTCCAAGCCGGATTGTTCATAATTTTTATACAAACAGAGATTTTACGTGAAACTCGCCACGTGGAATTCATCGAAACTGACTGAGCCCTACCTTACAAGTAGTTACCACCTGGCCGAAGGAAGTGGTGAGGGACTTGAAATTTCCCTCGCGAACGAGAGTAGATATCGAGTGGGTTTGCGTCATACGTAGAAGCCAGAAGAGAAGCATTATGTAGGCAAAATAAGAGAAGAGAAGAAAAAAACCACAGCACCCAGGATTCCCGCGTGGTCCCCCACCGTGGTACTAACTAGGCGGCACCCTGGTTAACTTCGCAGATCGGACGGGATGCGGTGCTTTCAAGGTCCTATGGCCGTGGATACTGTTTTATCTTTTCTGTTCTTTATAAACCGTACATTTGGAACCTCAGGATAGGGTTTTCTCATGTCCATACTTCTAGTGTCTCGCTCGTTCGCTCAGGCTACAGGACATGCAAGTTTTTCATGGAATTGCTATGAGGATGAAACAATCTGACGTAGTTCATATTTCAAGGTCTCGCAAATCTTCGAGAGGAGACGTATGGGGGCACAGAACTTGAAGATATCTTAATATCCAGGATACATAGTAGTCGTATCCGCTCCCCCCACGGTTTTGCAGCAATTAAAATAACCTTACCTAGTCGCTTAGGCTCATGCTGGTGGGGGCGGAGGCGGAGCAGCATCTGAGGGTGGAGGCGGGGGTGCACTCGCTGGTGGCTGTGGTTGGCCGGGAGGTTGACCAACCTCTGGACTGCCTTGTTGGTAATACTGAGCATACGCTTGTTCTTGCCACTTCTTGAACTCGGGCGAGTTCACGTCGTAGCCATATTGAGCCCTGAGTGACGGGTATCGTCAGAAAAAAAAAAACATCGGCCGCAAGGCGAATACGGCAAGCGTACCAATACTGTGTATAAGCGGCTGGGTCCATGGATTGTGGTTGCTGTGGAGGGGCACCGGGTTGGGGTGGTGCCTCACCTGGAGGTGGTGGCGGCGCGTCACCAGGAGGAGGCGGAGCTGCACCATACGGATTCTGTGTCTGCGAATGATCCTGGTCAGTAAGCAACAAGTGGAATCATACGAACCAAAAACGAGAGAAACAACTCCGTCTACAAGATAGGCGGAGCGAGGAGGGTGAGGATCGTATGAGTAAAGCTATACATACGTAGGCACTGTAGGCGGCGTACTGGAGTTGTGCTTGATGGAGTTCCATTTGCTGCTGGGAAACGACAGCCTTGACCTTGGCATGTTCGGCATGGACGACCTCCAGTAGATCCTCGGTGAGGGCCTTCGCACGGGCGACCTGTTGCTCATCTGGTCCACTGATGTGCCATTGTCAGCTCGGGCGAGGATGGCGCGCAAAGTGGGGACACGAACGTGACGTGAATGTACATCGGCTCGTCAGCTTCTCTCCCCGTCTCCTGATCCACAAATCCAGAGCCAATGCCCTTGATCTGAACCCTTGTCTGTGTCTCTTGCTGAATGTACTTGACGAATACACCCTGTGATCCCTGCGTCAGTAACATGCATCGTGCACCGGCAGTCGCAGTTGCTCACCGATGGCCCAACAACCTTTGCCCTAACATTAAAGTTTCGTATCGACTCGAGGCCTACGGGGAGTTTCTCCTCAGGCCATTTACGCTGTGGCGTGCGTGAGTTTCTCGGCAATAGGGGTGAAGGACACGAGCACATACCCTCTCCCTCTGTCGATCCTTTTTATCCTCCACAAGGGACCCCAGATCCATATCAATAAGCTCCCTGACCATGACAATCGCCTTGTCCAGGATATCCTCCGTGTTTGCAGCAATGTGAAGATACAATGGCGGGTCTCTGTCCGTCGCCTTCGAACGATCAGGATACCACGTTCCTTTCGTGCTCACGGACGCCCCGGTCTCTTCATGAATCTTGAAGTGAATAACAAAGACGCGTAAGGAAAATCGATGAGTCTCCGAAAAAAACACAAGGTTGGGCGCGATTCGCACATACCTGTTGTTGAGTAGACCCCTTCGTCAGCAGGTACCGGTTCCTCAGGTCGTTGATGTCGATATCGTGGGTGAAATCCCCGTCGTAAGGATCCTTCCCTCCGCCACCAGGACCGCCATTGGCAAACTGTGCGGCGATTTTTGCGGCAATGGCTGCTGCAGTGGCTGCCGCCTCCGAGGCGGATTTGGCGTCCTCTGTTTTTATTGCTTTCGAAGGCACCTCATCTTCAACCTCCGGCGCGGCTTGGTCCCATTTCCGCTTCGACGAGGACATGTTGTACGAGGCACGAGGATTATGAAAGTGGAGGGATAGAGAAGGAATAAGGAGAGGTTCAACCGTCGACTAGCGTCAACGAGACGGGTCATGCGACCACGTGAGACGAAAAACCTCCGAAATCAAACCAAAGGGGGGGAGCGCTGGTATAGGCACTGACGAGAGGGACTCTGATTTGGTGCTTGGTGGGCTCGTACTCATAGACAAAACGATGGACATTCTACGGATGACAAAATATCGCCTAAACTACGGATAATGCTACGACTGCATGACAACAAACAAGGCATAGGCAAAAGCTGAGAACATATCAAACGACAACATTGGATAAACAGGATCGCGATCAGAGATGGAAGAGAATGTTGAGAAACATCCCAAAATATGTACTTGAGACTACGGTTGGTGAGACATGAGGATTCACGAAAGGGGGAGATAAGGGATGAAGGTGTGAGGGCAATAGAGAAATGACAGGAGATCCGTCGCAAACTACTCGTCAGATAACATCATCAAATCTTCTTCAGGTTCTTGGTCCCACCGGACCTTGTGTGCAACCTTCCTGAACTGCGGCGCAACGCTGCTGCCAACATCAGAACAGGAGTGGAAGTTGAGATTCTTGATACGCTGATCTCCGTCGCTCCTATCCTGTAAGCACTCCAAGAGGACTTCGTGGAACCGGACCTGCCGGGACGTCTTTTGGGCGAAGGATACCCCGGAAAACGTTAACGATTTCAATTGCTTGGCCACGAACGAGGATGTGTTCGGAATACGAGACCCGAGAACATGGGAAAGATTCACAGCCCCTGCGAAATAGGCGTCGAGAACACGGACTTGCGACATTTGGTTTAGAACATGGGTCCAAGCGTCTGCACTGATGGAAAACTTGCTGCGGACGTCTAGGCGCTTGGTGGCTGCGGCGGGAAGGGAGTCGAAGATGATTGGGCAAACGGTCGAGATCCGCCGATCGAAGAACTCCGCAATTCTGGGGTACATTCCCAGAGACACGATACGGTTGGATTTCATGTCGGAGATGACGTCGACGTTGACGGACAACTCTCCCGGACCAGCATTCATACGAACACTAAGCGAAGAGTCACTGAGGGTACTGCTTCGCGCGAAATTGTCCTTGACGAAACCCATAAGCACTTGGGTTTCAGCAATAGTTTCAACAGCGGTGCAGTGAATCTCGAGGTCGACGAAAGATGACGGGACGATATGAGAAACGATCGTCGTGCAATCATAAGCGGTACCGAAAAGTTGGAGTGTGACGAGGTGAGGGAGTGAAACGGGTGGGAAATCTTCGACCGGAGTGTTGTTCAAAGGAAGAGGTTGTTCAAAGATGGTTTGGTCAACGAGGTGGAGATACTCCAGGAGAGGCATGTTCTTGAGTGTGGTTAATACTTGGGAGACCGATGGTCTCGGAGAATGGGTGTTTCCGTCATGACTAAAAATCGATTCGGGTAAGTTTTTGTGGGTAAAGTAAAGCTCAAGAACCAACTGACTGGATGGATAAATGTGTCAAGGAAGGGAAAAATGAGGTCGGCCATTCCATACGGACGTTCTGGAGTTGCAACCGGGTCAAAGCTGGCGCTTTGTGATCGAAGAGCGTAGGGGGGAGGGTGTACTCGGGATAGTTATCAGAGACTTCGAGGACGAGAGACTCCAACACTGGAGCATGGGCAGGAGAGTTGAGGACACGGAGAACCTCAGGACCCAGTTGCCCATCCTTGGCGCGGAGGTGGAGTTCACGATAACGGTAAGAGGAGTCGGTGAAGGCAAGGGGGAGCTCGGCCAAGGAGCTGGTGAAGGATTGCCGGATGGCGAGAGGGGCCCCATTAGAGCGGTCAACGAATTCCCTGGTGCGGTCGGGGTTGGATATGTCGATCTTGCCCCAGAGACGACCATGCTGGAGAGCGATGTTGCGCCAAAGACGACAGACATGGGCAACAGAGACCCACTTGAAGTCGACCTTGAAACGCTCCTGAGCCTGAAGCTGCTCGGCCAGATCGAGGAAGACTTCAGACAGGACCTCAGGGGGAAGACGCGAGACGGGACAAAGCGAGTTCCTGCGCGCCTTGAGGGAACAAATCAAATCATTCAAACGCTGGACCTCGTTGTCGATGTCAGTCTGGGCGGCTTTGATAGCGTCAGGCTGGCTGAACGCGGTGACGGTGTCATGAATACGAAGGCGTTGTTCCATTGGACTGTGGGTGAATCGGAAGAGCAGATATGGTCAGATGAGTGGACACGAAGGGGTTGACAGCGGGGAGCGCAGCAACTCACAAAGTGTGTGTGTGTAAAGGGGGGTGAGTGTTCGGTCAACGAACGAGACAAGGGGGTTTATAAACAAACAGGGATTCCAACCCGAGTGGAAAAGTCACCGGATCTTTTAGTGCATGGTTAGAGCTCCCGAA
>Ga0307514_10002402_pt1 | contig 19565 bp, 17 predicted proteins | sample 16_EM_MG_FD_203088 | JGI IMG/M metagenome (GOLD analysis project Ga0307514, IMG submission 203088) | Populus trichocarpa ectomycorrhiza microbial communities from riparian zone in the Pacific Northwest, United States - 16_EM | ecosystem: Host-associated > Plants > Roots > Unclassified | place... | reverse complement strand
CGGACTCTCCGTGAGAACATACTGGAAGCCCAGCAGCGGCAGACGAAGTACGCCGGCGGTAAGGAGATTACGTTCGACATTGGAGACAAAGTGTGGCTCTCGACCAAGCACTTCCGGACAACTAGGCCATCTAAGAAGCTCGACTACAAACGCGCGGGACCGTACACTGTGAGTAAAGTCATCAATAGGAATGCTTACAAATTAGACTTGCCAAAAACAATGCGGAACCACAACGTTTTCCACGTGTCACAGCTCGATCGATACACACCTCCAGTCTCAGGCTAGCCGCCGAACGAACCTCTATCAATGATCGTCGACGACTCGGAAGAGTGGGAGGTTGATCGTATACTTGACTCCAAACGGCGATATCGGAAGCTCCATTACCTCGTTCAATGGGCCGGATACAGATATGTGCGTACGAGCTGGGAGCCAGCGGAAAACCTCCGGAATGCGCAGGAGCTAGTGGACAAATTCCATCGCAGCCATCCAGAAAAGCCGCGATAGTGGAGGAAAGGGATCAATTTGGCGTTCTTTCTTTCTTTCTTTCTTTCTCTCTTTCTTTTGATTGGATGCGGTCCAGTACAAATGGCCTTGGCACGGGTTTTACCACCTTCGGATCACAGTCAAGTGGAGGTGTAGTTTCCCCGTGCGCCGTATCCGCAGGACGATCATGGGATTTGTTTCTTGTTTGTTTGTCCTTTCTTGTATGCGGAGATGCAGCCCAGGAGGTCTGCGACTAGAGAGGGGATAATGTAACGGCGAGGTCTTAGACTAGAGGTTAGGGTTGGCACGCCGGCACGTCATGCGGCCGGGTAAGCGACAACCTTAAATAGACTGCTCGTGAGGATCATGATCCTTACCGAGAATCTTACCATACACATATACACGTACGATCACTCTGTCCTCGTTTGCAACCGTATCCCTACCAGTATAATCTATTCTCTTACTTAGCCGGACGCTGGCATACGTGCCCTTACATTACTAAGCGTATCCACCAGATCAAATCAAGGGTATTATTGCCTCCCTCCCAATCCTGAGGCCAGGTACAATGTTGACACTGATTGGCTTCCTTCTCCGTGTAAGCTGCGATGCGTCAATACCTTCAGTATCAGCTTCATGGTTCTCAACTGCCTGCTACTATCACATGACTAGTTTTGCTGCTGGGTACTTCTTCTTTTGCTTCAGGAACTTTCTAGGGCAGTCCTGCTGCTGGGTTTCCCATTCCACTAAGAATGACTGGCAGTTGTCTGGAATCATATAGTGTGGATCCTCTTGGTGTGACACGTTTTATACTCCGACTCAATTCCACTACCTGAATCCAACGTTCGACATCGTTATTGCCAATGAACAATATCCAAGTCGTTTGCACAGGTATCTGTGGTTGTTATACCAGCTTGTACTCGGAGTTTATCACTATGTTTGATTAACCTCTGTTGTAGCCCAATACTGGATACTATCCACCTCATGCTGTGGGCCAAGAAAATAAACTGATTATTCGTGGCAAAGGATATTATTGATTCAAGAGGGTATACGATTATACCCTTTACATGTTCGAATGTGATGGTCATTCCCTGGAATTTCTTTACCAAAGGTGTGGGGCTGTCACTACAGGAAGCTAATACATTTTATATTCAGATTTAGGTATCATAAAAACACAATAATAAAGATTTGTCTTCTTTTGCTGGTAGGTATTTTGACTGTTTTGCTGCTAGAGCTTGTGTTTCTTATTGCCAGAACAATGTGATATCTTTATAGAAACTTCTCAGGATGTTATGCTCGCGCACTAATCTTTCATATGCATGATTTTGATTGCAATATGCTCTTCGTCGTACATTGAACATGAACGCGTATGGTTAAAATTGCCTCAAATCCCATCGGTTATCATGTTGCTCCTGGTGCTGTCTTCAGGTGTTACAATCCTGCAGTGTCAGCAACCATTCCAAATTGGAGGTTTGGTTCTGGGTCTTGGTTAGATCCAAACTGGAACCATTGCAACTGGTTTTACCCCACCAAAAAACTGAACCGCACTGAACCTGCAGTTTTTTAAGTTGTTCCACACTTTTGCAAACTCAGATGATAGGCTATAATTAAGTATTTCAGTTGTGATCGTATCACAATGTGATATATATATAAAATATGGTGCTTTGGATACACTTTCACCTCACATTTTCTAATTTGCCATCAGATCACTACTCATTGAGTGGATTTCAAATAACATGGAAAATCCAACTTGTTTGACAGCAACTCAACGAATGGTCATCGGATGGCACATTAGTGAATGGGAGTTACTAGCCCATCGAAAACTTCATCATTTACATATATATCATATCGTGATACGATTACATCACAAATACTGAAGTGGAACCAATGTATGGAGTTCGCGCAGCTTAGGGTCATCTGTATGATAAACCGGGCCAAAAAACCACGCCTTTGTGTCCAGTCCACGAACCAACCCCAGGAAGTGCGAGCGGAGCTGGTTTCTGCAGGGTCTGGAACGAAACGGAACCAAACCGCAGACTGAAGACCGGACCACAGGCTGGTTACCAGTACCCGTTGCTAACACCACTCTCCTGATAAGACTCATGCCACACCTGTGTCATGTCATATATCAGATCAGAACTTCAACTTGGGTATCTTGCACTGATATGGCTAGGTAATCAGTTTTTTGATCCGTACTTGGTTGGAAGCTGTTTTTCGCAAATCAGTTTAGACATACCAACCCATCGCAGATTCAATCGGCAACATATCAATACTATGCCAATGTAGACTACACGACATGTACACCTGCATGATATAGCAAGTCTTATAGTTGCAGTTGCCGTTCCATCACATGGCATTGAGTGGAAATGCTTCAGGCCTCATTCTAAGGTTCTAATCTCCCACTCACAGCAGGCTTAGGGTGCAACTGATTCCTCGAGCTGTAGAGTGCCAGAATATTCCAACTGAACATAACAGGTCAGGTTTTGGATTTTGTGTCCTTGCAATTTGGCCAACGACTGCCGTGTCTGCTCAATAATATCAGGCATGATCCCACTCGTATTTCGAAATGGATCTTGTTGAAAGCATTACATCCAGCAGGATTACAGCCCTTTCCATCTGGCAGTGTTGTGGCATCATCAAACCAGCTGCCACAGTGTTTTCTTCAATCAATCCAGTTAGCCTCAGGCAATTGAATCGAGACGTGGCCTGCCCACACCCCGTTAAAGGTGATCGTGACAACTCTTGGGGCGCAATGCATTGTATTATGCATAGTATTATCTGAAATGATATGAATCCATCGCTATCGAATGGTTGCATAGACACTGTTAAGGGATATCAACTAACATTACACCTATCTGTAAAATCATTGACCAAATGATCCCTCGGTGTTAAGAAGACAACAGGCTACCCCCAAGGGGCGAACATACTGTAAAACGACTGGCCGCTATATTACCGATGACTTTTAGAATTTTTGGCAGCATAGCCCCTGTACCACACAGGTGTACTTTTCATTCCTTTCCAGTGATATTTCCACAACTCATTCAGTTTATCGTTTGTCAACATCATGTCAGGTATTGTTTGTCAATATTGTATCTTGCATAGTTTAAGGTTCGCCAACAGGATCTCATTAGTTGTTGGCCAATACCGTATTGGTTAATGAATGTTGTTTGTCGACATCATTTCATCTATCGAGTGTCAACAATCTATTGGTTTAACTGTAATGTTTGTAAAAATCGCTTCGTTTATCAGCGATGTAGAGTGTCATGAATTGGGCAAGCAATGACACTTCCCATTTGCTCATGTCTTCGACTTCGAGACCCGTAAAATCACCACTATCTCAATGGATTCTGACCCAAGGTTCTCGGACATATTTGTGATCAAGGGCTTGCAACATGCGGTTACTCTTTGAAATAAATGTACACATTATGGCAATTATCATATTTGCTCCATCGAAACATACGAAGTGTGTGTTCTTGGTCAAGTTATTTGTTTACTCCAATGGTACATATAAGTTTGCAGCAAGTTTTAATAACTTGTAGCACAATAGAACAGTAACGATACAGTTGATTCTGATTCGTAAACCCAAGCCCGTGCTTGAAGTTATCATTGGTTCATATATAGGATGCTCATTTACTCCTCCAAAGAGATACATATAGGGATATAGGGAACCTCCAATCACTCCATTGATAATATCTTGGCTTCACATAATGACTTAGGACACTAAACTTTCAGTGAAGTGATTATGCATTCAAAGATATCGCCAAATGTTTTAAGAAATGTTCCACAGATCAACTGAAATCGCCTTGATTGTAACACCCACTAGAGGGACAATCAGGAAATACCAGAACATGGCAGAAATCATTCAGTTATGTCTTCAATAGTTTTGACCCATAATTGCCCTTATGACAATTTCAAATCATAATTGAACTGTACTGACGCCTATCAGATACAACCTGAATGTGACAGGCATAATCTGTCACAATCATTGTCACAGTGGCACATAACCCGGGCTGGGTAAATCCCACTCTATATAGTTCACTCGCTACGAGCCTTAGATCTCAAGCTATCTTCTTTCCAATTCATCTGCATCGACTATTACTCACATCCACTTTGCAACCGGATTTCAATAATTGCCACACGTATACCTATGATGCAGAATGCAGGCATACCTCCCGATACAATAGGATCGCTTTTTCAGTACATCGATACGTCTTGCTAACAATATTACCATTCAAATAGTTTCACATGTTTTCCCGACACGCAACACAATTGAGTCAACATTTCCGCACGCTGCCTACCATACGAGATCTCAATGCGTCATCACTGTGAAGTACGAAGTGTTGACCATTCCATCATTCCAGTGAGCCAGATCGCACAGATGTAGAGATAACAGACCAATTCGCACAGCAGGCCCCACAGCGCCAATGATGACGATTACTATCTGGAACACCATCACCCATCCAATGGCAAACATCGCTGACGATGGATCAAGCAAAGAAGAAGCAACTGCCCCACTGAACAAATCAATGTGCGGTACATACCACGAGAGCTCAGATGGTTATTGACCAATTTGGCGCGTGAGCAACTTTGAATATGCGGATAACGAGTGCAAGCATTCCTATACTCCAATTGGGCGCGATCACCATCCCAAGCCTCTACAATTGACATAGCGACCTTACCCCTGAATGCTGCAATATCGAAATCCAAAAGCCAATATCCGAGACAATGTACGAGTTGGCACAGTAACGACAATAGCCGTTCTATTTGACCGAAGGGCACCTATCCCAGATTACCTGTGCACCAACAGCTCCAGAAACCTCGCGGATGCATTTTACAGCCAACCAAGGGATAAGCATTTCGAGCGAAGACTACCTACGTGGGTCGATCTGTGTGTAAAGATAGCACTCTTACCTTCCCGACCGTCTGGGCAACTGAAGTGCACTTACTGAGATGACACCATACGATTGAGCAGCATTGAGGATGAGAAGGTTTCCCTTGACTGATTGAAACTTCCAGCGGCAATACAGTGCACATCGTGAAGTGCATGGACTGTTTCAGAACTGCACAATTCTGCAGATTCCACTAAGATGTCTATGATGACCCCTCAGGCCATCTGAAATAGTGACAATCAAAGTTCACCTACTCTCGTCATGATCTTTGACTGCAATTACATTCACGACAATGTGGCAATCAACAAATGAAACGCCAATGACCATATGCCACCTAGCAAAAAAAGAGAAAGGTTGGCAGCGCAGGCTGTAATGATGACTTTCGTCGAAAATGATAACTCAATGTCTATTCGACACATAGAGTCCACGAGGTACAAATTTCAGACAGAACTGGCGAGATCCAACTCGGACGTACTGTACTCAACTGTGGCGCATCCAGTATCTGTAGGTAATCCCACTAACGCTTCAGAAAGGACTGGGAATAACACCTCAGGTAGGACACATCATCCGTCTCACAATGACCGGAAGTGTAATGCAACTTGCAACGGACAGCCGGAATACCTGTATCACAGTCAACTACTTGGACTACCTTACACCGGTAGACAAATCAGATCTGTGGGTCATGCCAATGTCTGCATACAAATGAGTAGATGGCATACTCTGGATCCACAAACAAAATCCTGATATCGACAGGTCACCATTGACTGCCTGCAATCACCAAGAGCGAGTGGAGCGACAGAAATCACGCTGATGACTACGGCAGTGGCATCAAAGGTTTTAGAAGACAAAGATGATAACCTCAAGACAAGCTTCTGGGGTACTATCCAGGTTTACAGACACTTGGAGCAACCACATTAGACAATCTTCTAAACTAGCATTGAAGTTGTCGTACCATTTGCCCGACAGCCTGCGGTATGCACAAGACTGCTGGAAGCAACTTTGGAAAGTATCACTCTAAATTCACCACGTAAGAATATAGACCCGCGCGCTGGAAGCCACAAGCAGTGAGCAGCAGCAGTTGTTGCCACTAAAGAGCCCCTCCAAGAGGAGACTTCAATGACTGCTGGCGGCTCTCTGAGAGCCAGCAGCAGTGAAAGGACGGCAGGGCATGGCTCTTGCCTGGGTAAACCATTAACGACAAAGCGTGCTGGAAATTCCTTCCACCGCTCACATCATTTCTTGATTGGTTGGGCCACACACATGGAGCAGTTCACCGAAGGCCCCGGAGACACATGACAATGGAGACCAAAGAGCCCGCTGACAAACACCAATGAGGTAAGAAGATATCGGTTACCCGAGCACCAGATTATGTCGCTGATACAAGCCCCACCTGGGCAACAGAGCCTATCATTGAGATTATGCTAATTGGACTGACAAGTGCTGATATGCCCATCACGGAGATATATGGAGATGGATGACAATCCAGAATTGACAATCCTGAGATATGAAGTTATTTGGAATTTTGCTCTATCTATTACCCTTCCATCCGATTGCAATCTAAGAGACTATCAATTGAATGGCTAGATGCAGCTATATGTGCCGTGTACTTTGCTGTACAGAGCGCAATCCCAACTACTATTGAAGAGACTAAACCAAGTGCCATATGGCAGATAATACAATGCCCAATACAATTCAGTGTGCAAAGCCAATTTCAATGCCAAATAGAATGAGATATCAGTTCTGAAGTCAAATTATGGAGAATACTCCCAAATAAGTTTCCGACTCACACAGTGTGATCCCCAGTGACCCAGCAACAGAGGCAATTGACCACTGCAATTGACTTCCGAATCAACTGCTTTCAAATAATGCTTCCCACGAAGCCATATCAGATTAGTCACTGGCGGTGCAACCACTTTCAAAGAGGTGGTTGACTGTACCTGAATAGCAACCCCTGTTACATTCAATAACATGCTACGAAGTGTAGGCACGAAGCACAATAAGATTCATTCCACATTTCAGGAAGATGGCAGCAGCCAGTGCCTGTGGAAATGAATCTGCTAGTGGACTTCGAGAACGACAATAAATTCATAGACTCAAGTGATGGCAAATACACCTACAGGTGAATCAACAAGCCCCCCCGAGGTGAGCCAGCGAGCTCATCCTCCGATCTATGACGATGAGTTCACCTGACTGATGGTGGACAACCCCTAGACCTGTCAATGCGCCAGAGAGAAAATCACTCAAATCAGCTTCATCCATGCGGAACGTGATCTGTATGGCTTCGAAAGCAGTGAGGAATGGCATAATGAATCACTACGTTATGGGTACCAATGTGGTCCCAAAGGCGATCGAAAAAACGACCAAGTGTACCGAATAGTCTTCCAAATCGTACACCACATGTCATCACAAGTGACAGTCAAGATGACTTCAGAGAGATGACCACAGAGGTCCCACAGCAACAGATCTCACTTCCAAAGATTTCCCGATTGGGATACAGAGGATTATCGGGAGCCCTACCATACCAAGCCACTGACCTAGCCGCTTACGGAATGCCATATGGAACAATAAAAAACTACCAATGAACACCATTGCGAGCAGAATGCGGTTCATGCCAAAGAACTGACAACTGAGAAACCAATCAATATTCGACTGAAGCTGCTTAACAACGGCCAAAAGAGGTCGACTAAGAACTCACTGAAGTGGTTATCCGAATGACCTCCATGGCGAACTGGCCTACCAATACCCTGCCAGTTGCCAAATCAAGAGATGCAGGAATCCGCATATGCATAGCAGCTGCCCGAGAGCCGATACACACTGCTATCGTAGTGAATATCACTACCTACTGTGAAGCTTACATGGTTAGTAAGGATCAATGATATACCGCCACATTAATGCAACCGGCGGATTGTACCATCATCCAATGGTCGCCAGCCAGTCACATGAGAACCGTTGGCAATGACAAGACCAAAAGCGAGTGCTCACATCATTGCCCAAACTGACGACAAGGCGCCATTGCAATAACATTGAGATTGAGCGCATTGGGATGCCTCATAGAACAGTCATTCAACAGGCACAACAAAACACCAGGAGACAAAACCATTGCAATAATGGTGAGATTGAGCGCATTTGGACATCACATATGGCAGTTGGTCCACAGGCTGACAAGTCACAATAGTCGCTGGACAGTGGACGATGCAGAAGGATGAACCGATCTGAAGGAACATAGTTTGAACCAAATTCCATGCCGAAGTCCAGATATTAATTACCTTTCTACATAACCAATGAATCCCAGTATCAATTTGTGGATCGAACTTGCACTGCTACCAAGCTACAATGGTGGCCAACAATCAAGATGATGTAGAAATCATTGACGGAGCAATGAAACATCAACAGAGCAAGATAGCTGTATCTATACGATCAACCAACAAGTCAAAAGCCCAGCTGGAGGTGGTCTACAGAGTCATGAACAGACAAGTCAAAAACCGACCTTCCAGTACTACTGACATGCCAAAATCCCACCTGAGATAATCTACCGCGACAAACACTGATAGGTCTAGGAAGCCATTGCATGACACGTCTACCATGAAGTTGACAGACATGTCTACAAAGCACTCGCCCATGAATCAACTGAAGCCCACTGCCGAGAGCGCAATCTGGAACTAGGCTGGATTGTCACTGAAGTGGACTTCCAAAGACGAATACTGAGTCAAGCAGCATATCGGACTCAACGCCACCAATTGCTGAATACCAGCTTCAAGATATATTCTCCAGTGCTTCGCAAGTGAATGCTCGCTTGAACTTGGGATGTATAACCATCTTAAAGAGGCACACTTCCTTGTTGTCAATGAATGGAATGAGACTGCACCATGGACATATACAATCGTTGGCAATAACCAAGACAGGCAGCCAAAGAACCAATTGATGGCAAGTGATCAGTGGATGCTCTAATCAATACCAAGTCATCAGCGGAAGCTCCAGCCCCCTCACAAATTCTTATCATGATCAACACCAAGATACATGAGCAACAAGTGCGATACTGGATGGCGGGTTGCACAATAATTGCCAAGGTGGGGATTAGGGGAATTGATGTCCAAGGCTCAGGAGTGAAAGAAATGGGTCAACAGAGTTTCTGAACTCATGACTGGAGGAAAGTTATCAATTGGGTGTTTCTTTCCTATGTGATTTTTCTTCTCTTCTCTTCTTCATACTGTCACACTTCTTTGGATCTCGGCATGGTACAAATGGCATCAGCACATGTTTTTACCACTTTCAAATTGAGGTGGAGTTTCCCCTTGTGCCAGATCCGCCGAACAGTCACCCTGACTGGTACTAATTGGTTGTAGGACTTAATGGTTTGTACGATTTCGTAGATAGATGATTGTTGCATTCCTTGTTTCGCATCTCTTCTCTTCTCAATACGACATCACTTTGATATCTGTGCAGTACACATGGCATCACGACGGGTTAGAAGCTCCTCAGGATTTCTGCCATACACAGGTGGTGTGTTCCCGTACGCTGAATGCACTGCAAGATTACTTTACGACGCCAATTAGTAGTTGGACTGTTGGAGTTTGTACTTGTATGTATGCGGCATGATTGATTAATGTTTTTCTTTCCTTTTCTCTTGTACAGTTTATACAGCACAGGAGGTCTGCACTGAAGAACAGGGATAGTGTCATGGGGGCACATAACCCTTGCCGGGTAACAGCTGTTCTACATAGTCTGCTCACCATGACCCATAAATCTCTAGCCAGTTTGTTGCCTATGCATGTACATCCACTATCACTCTGATCAATGTTTGCAACTGTATCTGTATAATTCCCATACATTTACCTAATAGTCTGAACGCACACATACGTGCCCTTAAAATTATCTTGCTTATTTCTCCCATTTATTATGTTCCATAAGATAATAGTATCTTATGTTCATGTATGCAAGATGAAATGGAAATAATGATAGTATATTTCCGTCTCCTTAGTAAGAATAACCTAGTAATAACTATGGCGATGCTCCACATAGGATTAAGATTACTTAACTTGGTCTCTTCATTTTGGTTATGTCGAAATACAATTTGAATATCAAGTGGAATTCCTGAAGCCATCATATATTACTGCGGTGTTTCTATATCAAAAGGTTCTTCAGAAATACATCAGCATAGCTGATGACGTCATAAATATCTTCATTCCTCTTGTGTCGAAACCTAATTTCAATATCGATTAGAATACTTCGAGACATCATACATATCTCCGTTTCTTTTATTTTGAAACGTCAACTGAATGCTGATGATAATACATAAAGACTTTATACATTGTGTCGTTTCTCTTACGTCGAGACATCATTCGAATTTTCATGGGATTATCTGCCGACATCATATGTATCTGTTGAGGGTTCTCCCTTACCAGAGTCTATGTCACCTGTTATAACCAATCCTGGCTACTGTTCATTAACCTTTTGGCTATTGACTTGAATAATGGCTGCCCTATGCAACCTCAGAATGCTCGGTCAGAATAACCTTTAGCACGGTTTGAGTGGGACTCCTCTTGATTGAAAAAGCTACGCCTTAGCAGATTCATTGAACACTATGCGGTGGCAACTTTTCAGATGATCCCTAAATACTGCCAGATTACAAGCATTATAATCCTGCCAAGCGTCTTACTTTTAACCTGATTCATTTACCAGATAGTTTTGGGACAATATCTCTTCATACTAAGGAATATGTTGATATGCGGACACGGCAGTCGTTAGCCTAAGCCATGATGTGAGAGCTTTAGACCAATGTCTTTTGCAAGGTTGGAATACTGGGCAGTTCTCTGCCAGAGAAAATAGTCTCCGCCTGAGCGGGGTGTGATTGAGATATACTGACATTTCCTGTTGATACGAGGCCAGGAGCATCCCAACACACTGACATGGTTTGGAATGGCAACTGCAACAATACCACTTGCCATAGGATGCATGTGTACATGTCATTTAATGTACGTTGGCATAATAGTTGTGGGTCATGATGACAATCTAAGATGGAATAATGCTAGAGTATTGCTCTGCACGAAGAAACAACAGCTATGTCGGAAGAGCTTCCCAACTCTCGAACCATTCGAGAGCGAGATGTCCGAGTTGATATTATGATCTGATGTCTTATAGATTGTGGGTGAGGCCCGATCCTTGTCAGGAGCAGAATGTTTCAATACCACACCTTCATAGACACGATCACCATAGGAATTCCTGGTAAGCTCTACCATGGCTCATTCATTTGGAACGCAAGACGCAAAGCTCGTTACTATCAAATCATGGAAAGCAAACATCGCTGCACATTTGTAACATCCCGATGAACTAGCTATAAAGGAGTCCCATTTTTCCAACAATGAATATGTTATGGGTTATCTCTTAGCAGCGGTAATGATACTTGACAATCGATACATGATGCATACATGTCTATGATATGGATGAACCCCCATGCATATATTATTCACCTGGTCGGTAACATGCTCTTCCGTGGGTGTTCATGTTATTCATGCGAAGTCAGGGTACTTCGTTCACACCGGGATACTCTGCGGGGTATGCATTGTATCATGCACAGCAAGTGCAAGTCAAACGCGATTAAGTATACTCTTCTTCCGGACCTGTAACGGCCTAGGATTCGGAGAGGCACGCTCAGGTCTGGAGATTGTCTCGACCTTAGCATGACCGTAACTGAGGGATTAGTGACGTAGGCACTGGCCTAGAGCGAGCACTACGAGTGACTCGAGGGGTCTAGATCGAAATGAAACCTTGAATTGGATTCGAGCAAACACGTCAATACTGTAAGTTGGAATAGTATCTGTTGGTCGCCAATCAAATCTATGATGCTGTTAGATAACTCACTTATGTGAGTGATTTAAGATGCGATTAGCAGTATCAACTTAGTTGGTAGATGTTCTGACTACCGACTCGTACATTTGCAATAGATGTCAGAGTTAGAAAAGGAGAACCTGATATCGTGTGATTGGGGGCCTGATTCTTATCAGGAGCGTAACGCTTTCAAACCACATTGCCAGGATGAGATTACCTGTAGGTGTCGAGGCAACTTATCACCGGGCGCTAAGACGCGTGGCCATGATAACGCTATCACACCTGAGACGGAATGAGGGCTACAAAGAGCCACTGATGGTCAAAGGATTAAGGGGACATCATCCACAAGATTAGCTTTCAGAGAACACCAAAGACGATCTTAAAATATTATCAAGAATTCTGTCTACTCTACAACCATTTCTACCCTCCTACCTGTTGGTGATCAGGCAACATATGTCCGGTCGACAATTGACAAAATCCAAATACGCTCTGCCACAAGTCGTCGTATTATTCGGCCAACTACTTTCTCACCTGCCCAAGGCTGGTTTAAGCCGCAGTTACCACAACATTTGGCCTTTCTACAAAGTCGACAATCTCGATTCCCTGGTGTTGAGGAACTTGAACACCGGTGCACCACCATTCGAGCAGTGTGCCGAGGGGTGGTTGCATGACGGGGACATTTAATCTTCCTATACGAAGGAGAGGGTCTGTGGAGCAGGTTTGATTTAGCACTGTCTTGCATAAAGGGGTAAGAGCATCAGCAACAACTCTAGTTTCTGTCTGAAACATCCGGATATTCCTGATGGCTCTGATGGCTTTGATGGAACCTTGTTCCCTCTGATGAATAAATACACGCCTCCGGTCACCTGCGCGATGTGTTTCTTTGAATACTTACCTTCATTACTTTGTGCCTGGTGTACGCACCATCAGAACGACACATATGTTTCATTCTTCACAGGGGCTGCAGTTATTCTGCAGCTGTTTACACAAAGCCTGGCGGTGTTACTGCCTTTGTTCGGCCAATAGCTGCATACCGCCCTCTCAATTATTTTTAGCTATAAATGATTATCACTTAGTGTAATGGTTTTCGCTTCAAAAACATCGCTAGCCGTTGCATTTGCTACGCCATTAATGTATTGTACATGTCTGAAAAATACTGGCCAATCTTCACACTCTCTAGTACTACACCCTCTGTCCTCAAAATTCTGTGTTGATCCAGCATTGGACTGCAATGCTTCTTCCTCTGCATCCGTATCCACATTGTCGCTATCCTCGCACTCATACTCGCCAACATCACTGCATCCCTGGTCAGTTCTCCACATACTGCGTTGATCCATCATTGGCTTGCGATGCTTCTTCCCCCACATTCGCATCCCCATCCTCATCATTGCCATCCTCGCCCTTATACCGGTCGAGATCCCTGGTTCCGGGGTCAAACTGGTCCAGTTCGGTCGCAGGCCGTCGGAACTCGCTGCCAGTTGGGATGGCATCGCGCTCGTCACTTTCGTCACGTTCATCTTCGTAATCCCCTCAGCCCCTTGGCGTTCTGAAATGCAGTTCATCATTTGCGCAAGTGTTGTCTATCATGATGGTTGGGTCAGTGCTTCTGATCTCAGGGTGCTCAAGCACCACTGCGGAGGTCAAATTGTCGAGAAGATTGGCATTGTCAACACGTGCTGCTTTCACACTGATGACCATGGCAGGCGTTGGGTTCTCTGCCTGATGGATCTGACGCTGCACTGTAGCAAGAGTGTTTTTATACACCCTCTGTTGCTAGCTCTCCGGTAGTGTGTTCCAGGTATTAATCAAGAATGTCTACGTGTCTGCAAGGGCAGGGGAGGTTCACAACTTGCGACCCACTGCAGCGCACCAGGATGCTTTCTTCGCACCGTCATTTTTATAATTGAAGTAGCTTGAGGGATCAGGTCTGTCCGCATTTAGCTTTGTCTTGGAAGCTGTCGGATGAACACCTTTGTTCTTTTGCCACTCCAGGAGAGCATGGCGCAATGTGTTGCAGGTAAACATGATCAGGGGCGAGGGTATATGACTATCCTTGTTGTTAATCATGGAATTAGCAAATCCATCAGCATACTTAATGTTGTTATTCGCTTGGTGATAAAGTTTGATGCAGATAATCTGTGGGAGTACTTCCGCCAAGAAGTAAAGTGGACGCTTGCCATTTGTTAGTAGCTTTTGACTCTCTCTGCGTTGGATTTGGGCTGTGTACACCACCTTCTACTCACTCTCCTACCGGAAGAAGATAATTATTGTCTGCCAGAAGGGAATCAATGAGTTCCAAACTCTCTATGGCGAATTCAAAGCGGTGGAGATCATAAAGCTCTGCTATTGTGTCCCTTGCAGATTGAATAAACTGGGATTTAACCTTATCGACTTGTGCACGAACCTGGTATCAGTTTGAGCGTGTAATATCCAACAGGCAGCGTTGCCTCAGCATACCTCTTTCAAGATCTTCTTTGTGCATGCCTCCAATGCTATGGACCAGATGTTGTTTTGCTGCATAGCGGTGTTTCTACTATTAGGAAAGGGTCCGGGTAACACTCCAGTGGTCTGGTTTTTGGACGGTGGTTTGGTTTGGTTTGGTTCCTGACCCGGCCGAAAACCCAAACCGCAATGTCTTGGCAGGGTTGTTACCTGGACCGGACGTAACCCTGCGGTGTTTTGCCCGGATTTTACCCCCTTGGCGGTTCCACATCATGGTTCCTGCAACTTTGGCTCCAATTAAGTATCTGAGTTCTTATCGTATCGTGACATGTTCCAGACATAGATTGTACAGTTTCACTTGCTCTTTCACCTCCCGCATTCGGATTTGGGATCGGACCAATATTTATTAAATCGCGATGAAATAACACCACATTGCACACGAAAATTCCTGTTTTTTAAGACCGACTCAACGAATAATGGTTGGAACCCAAATTTGAATGCGGGAGGTGAAAGAGCTGGTAAAACTGGACAATCTACATCTCGAACATGTCACAATACGATCAGAATTCAGATACTTATTGCGAGCTCAAGCTGTGAGGTTGAAATAGCGGCTTGTTGGTGGAAACCCGGCCCAATTGCAATGGTCCGGGTTTTTGGTGTGGTACAACCCGTTGCCACGGTCCGGTGCCGGGCAGGGACAGGACCCGGAACCGAACCGGGAATTTGGACCCGTTGCTAACACTAGGTGTTCCAGTACATATCTACTATCTGCCAGTGTGGGGCTTCAGCTATTGCGTTCAAAACGCATCGCGTTGCATAACTCACTGTCTCCAAGTCGCTTCCACTCATAAACGGCTTTCTGTTCGACATGTAGAGCTCCAGGAGGCTGCCTGTCGCAAACACAAGACACGTCATGTCTGAGTGACCAAATCAATGGATGCTGCGACTGCTGGAGACCATTGGTCAAGGTGTAGACACAGCCTGCAGTGCCAATTCCCACTACCTCTGTCTCTGATCCTTTTCAGTAGCTTGCGTTCGGAGTCGATTTGTACTGATCACGCGGGCCTTCAGGATTAGGGATCGGGGTAGGCAAGTTTTCAACAGCTCAGAGAAGAGTGAGAGTGATAACAATGCCGGATGCGGGGCTGGATTCAACCCAACACATTGAGGTTCCTCCGGGTGCTGGTGTGCTATGACTCCTTGTACCTGGCGTGACTATTGGAGTATTCATTGACCATTGCTGTGTAGCGGAATGGCTGGAAGTCACGTATTGAATAACATCTGCAACGCGAGTATTGTTCAGCCAAGATAAAGGGGTAGAGTTCTGACCCCGGATTGTAGAGGGTACAGCACTCCCTCCTTGAGACAAATCATCGCTCTCGCCAGCCAGCACAGAAATGTTTCTCTGGGCCGGCGGCAGTTGAGAATTTTCTGAAGGCCCACGCTTTTGTTGATTGTGACGCTTACCAATACTTCAAAGTTATCCTATGACCAGAGTCGTGTCAGGGTGAAGGCGTTGGGAATGCATAGTCCAACTTAGATATTCAACGTTAAGAAAGTAGGGATCATCGCCTGTCAATGTATATGCAACGGCAGGCGAGGTAGACTCCTATTTGAGCGACAAGGGAGGGTTTCGACAACAAAGGGAGGCGCAGCATGGACCGCGCTAGACTCAAAACCCTGACAGTATTCGGTGACAACATCCCTTGAAAAGCATTCAATTATGGGGGTATCAGCGATTAGATTAAACTCAGATTAACTCAGATTGTACTCAGCATTGATATTCACTGTTACAGCAACGTCTGAAGGTCTATTTGCACCGCTTGATTGGTGTTTATGCCATCTTGGCGTGATTATAATCATATTGTACACGTTCTTCGCACGATACTGCGAACCATCGATTGTGCACACCTTCACCTTCCTGGTGGAAATCTTGATTCGGCAGAGCTACAAGCATCGCGAAGTGAACAATGACGTATTCTCTATTCTATGTTATCAGTTGCGTGTGCCTTGTCCACTGGTACGCGTTGGTAGCCGTGTTGGATTGTGGCATAGTTGGGGCAACTTGAGAACGACTCACTTTGCTTCGAGATGCATGAGGTCTGACTGGTCAAAATGATGTATGATGCAAAAGCAAAGGCCGGCATAGTAAACTGTCACGTCGGTGAGTACTAAATCTCCTCTCGAGGCTTGTCGTTCATGAGGTACCTAGTAGTTTTGAAAGATGAAGGCTGTGCACTTTTGTGTTCATTAACCAACAAAACTCACATGATGAACTTTGAACCAAGAAATCGCCGGAACTCATGTATATATATCCCTTCTGTCCGGTTGCACCTCCTTTCTCTTTTCCTCCTACATTATACACACCGACAGCATCCTGATCTTGACATCACGTGACTTGCACAAAACACCGCCTCTTATTCCAAAACACACCTGATAACCTACACATCTTTGTAGTTTCCCTCTGGAATTCCGTCAGCTACAACTGTATCATAATGCTAACGATTGGGATGTAGATTCATTTTCAACTCACACCGCTGGCACCAATGGGCAGCAGCAAAGGAATGCGGAACGCTAGGGCAAAGATGCCGACATTGGTTAAAAATCGACACCTGTCGTTGGATTGGGACAATATAAAGGTATTCATCTCGGAACACATCCATGGACTTATACGGATATTCATTGTTTGCAGCATCAAGGCTGTCAGGGCATGGGACCTCGTTTATAATATAATCTTTCTTGATCCAGTCACGACTCAGAACTTTTCACAATTCCAGCGGATGTGACCAGACTGAAGCAGCAGGAGTTAGCCTTTGTGAGACTGGTGGGCTGCCTTCCGCTCATTTATGGGGCATATGTTCGACAATCCCCAAGACCAAATGAACAATTGGAGATGGACAATCTCCGTGCCTTCGGGGATCAAGTTGATCGCTCCAATCCGCAGACAACCAGCTGGGGGAAGGTTAAATGCAGCGGTGAGTGTTCCTCATGGTATGGTAGCGCAGATCACAAGGCAAAGATTGCGCCGCCATGCTGGGGGAAGTTCAGACCAGGTGATTTCCTGGCCATTAGAGCACTGAATTGGGATGACATAATCGACCAGGATGATGATGATGACAACTGGGCGGATCCCGGTGGGGCGAGCGGTGGAAGAAGCCGTTCTGGCGATGACAATGACAATGACGATGGCGAGAGTGAAGAGGATACACAGGGAGGTGAAAAACGGACCGGGAACGGGAAGGGAACAACGGCTGGGAAGGGGAAACGGAAGACGACTGTGGACGGGAAGGGGAAAGGGAAAGGGATGGGGAAAGGAAACAGTAAAGTGAAAGGTATTGTCAAATACACCCCAGGGGGAGATGATTTCTCTCGTGCTGATGCTTTGCAGTTGCAGAAGGAATTGTCAGAGGCAGACTTGGACACGGGGAGCTAAGTAGAGCGGGTATAGTTTGAGCCACAAGCATCGCCTGCCATGTCAATTTGGTAAGTTGATGATACCGTCTCTACCGAGTCAGACGGCCAATATGACTCACAACGTGATACTGATGCGGATAAGGGAATGGAGGATGATGTGGACTCACTGTACGGTGTTGATTCAGATCGGGATGTGGATATGGAAAGGGACGTTGAACATGAGGAAGATGAACAGGAGGAAGATGTGATGGAGGTGGAGGTGGTGGATGATGATGAGGAGGAGGAGGAGGAGGAGGATAATGACAAAGAACCTCAGACGATTGGCCAGGGAGAGATGGTAAATACATCGGCTAATGACGATTATACCATGGTAGACGATATTAGGGCGCCTCCTGTAGCAGCGGTAATGATACATGTTGGAACGAAGCAGGTACATGAGAAGTATCCATAGGGATGTTGATATGCAAAACACCTACCTAGGAAATACGTGAACATGCTTGTGTTACGGGGGTTTTTAGATCCCAATAACTAATACAATATTTATTGAATCTAAGTACAGCCACCTATCAAATCTTTTTCTCTCCTCGTCTTATCCTAAGACTCAACCTCTTGCCCGTCTTGCAAGAGCTACGTCTTCCGACAGTTGTAAACCTACTGCCGCGTCTTCTAATTCGGTTAAACTGAACCGATGCCAATTTCCGTCTCCTATATAGACGAAGATTAAACTTCCCCGTCGAACAACCACTCCTCGGAAAATTCCTCGAAGGGTAAAGCGCCGGTGTTGATGTATCTCAGCACCAGGTATTCGATGTTCTCAAGTCAACAGAAAAGCAAAACCACAGCGTAGATGTGGGTTAAACGGTGCTCTTCCAATTCGGAAAGCAACCTGCCGAAACTCTCGACTTTCTGTTGCAGTGCGTACTCGGCTGGTGTATACCGATGTCCAGGCATACAGCACCCAGTCTCGTGTGTGGTTTAGGGAAGTAATGGTAAAGATAGATAGAATTCTTAATAATATTTTAAGATCGTCTTCGGTGTTCTCTGAAAGCTAATGTGTTCGCTGGTCCTCCCAAATAACTATGCCCAACGCTGGCTCTTTATAGCCGTAGACCTCTCATGCCAAGATAATGATTATTCCGGCCACGCCCTCTTAGCGCCCGTAAAATAACTCATCGCAACACCCTCAGGTAATTGCGCCATGGCGACGTGGTTTGAAAGCTTACGCTCCTGATAACAATCAGGCCATCCGTTGCCCGATATCTGCTCACCCATGCACATTCAATAACCCTCGCAATCTTTAGAGTCGGTAGTTGGAACATCTACCAACCAAGTTGATAATGCTTATCGCCTCGAAAATCCCTCATGCAATTGAGCGATTTTCTTGCGTTATAGATTTAGTCGGCGACCAACCGATACTATGCCAACGTAGATTTATGACGCGTAAGCTCATATGCGATACGAGCTTACATTGCGATCCAGACCACTCGAGCCAACTAGTGGTGCTCGCTCTAGGCC
>Ga0307514_10002401_pt1 | contig 19566 bp, 11 predicted proteins | sample 16_EM_MG_FD_203088 | JGI IMG/M metagenome (GOLD analysis project Ga0307514, IMG submission 203088) | Populus trichocarpa ectomycorrhiza microbial communities from riparian zone in the Pacific Northwest, United States - 16_EM | ecosystem: Host-associated > Plants > Roots > Unclassified | place... | reverse complement strand
GCGTCCTAATCTAGCTAGTGGATGGTGTACGCTAAAATTACATGCATGGTACAGATTTCACGTAAATAATTAATGACTACCCCTATATACAACCAATTCACATAGCACAAGGGTCGTAGAACATAGGGTCGTATTTATAGACGCTCGTTATTGTATAACTACGAATATAAATAATTTAAAAAGAATCAAATAAAAAAAACCTGTCAATGTTGTCTACCCCTCTGTATCTAGTTCTATATATGAAATACACGCTCTAACTGTCGAAGGTGGCTCAGACTTCCCCGCCTTGCGTCCCGCTCCCAGTATTGACTCCGGTCTCGCCCAAGTCAGCCTGTTTATGACATTTTGTTGCGGATCTCGCCTCCCGCCAACTCTCCCACCTTATTTATAACAATTTACATATTCCTTATTAGTTTTAAGACTATATAATTTTAAAAACGAACTTTCATTGAAATAATTTAAATGTAAATATTAATATATTTAAATATTTTTTTCTGATACAATACCTAGATTCTATTTTGGGGGCTTTATGTATTTAGTTAAGATTTAACAAGCATCAATATCATTTTATATCTTTATGATACAGACTTTGTTTACTCTCGCCAGTGCTATAACTACTGGGGCACTAGGCTTGAATATGTGAAGAAAGAAGTGCTCGATTCTAATATACCTGTAGTTACACCAGAGTATTTCCTCGTGTAGAGTTTTAAATTTCTCCACTCACTACCTCGTACTCCACAATCTCTAGCACGGTGGTGGACTGACACAGCAGTTGCAGCTACATCCTTGCAACTCAGCTGAACCCCCACTGGCAGGGTACAAGGGCATGCATAGTACGCCGCTTCAAGCATAGGCAATTGTGCTGAGTTGCGTGATGGAGCTATGGTTCTGTGGGCAATTATTATACTCGAGTATATTCGGTACTGCTCGCACGCTGCATGCACGCTGAACATAGTTGATTTTTCATGAACTGACCAACGCAAATACAAATCCATAACTCGAGCTAGTGCCAAGTTAGATATATGTTAGTACCTTGGCATGATGTGCAGATTTAGCCTCACACTCGCGTATTATATAAGCACACTGCTAGTGCTAATCTAGGTAGAATCAGTATTAGTGCTTTATATCCATGCAACTAACATAGGTAGTTCTGTGTTGTCTGATTTCCTTGTCCTATGGAATCACTAAAAACGGCGTGTGGCGAGGCTGGCTTGCCTGCACTCATCGCGCGCTTCAGGTGAGCGGAGAAGAGTTCCTATTCGCATTCTGGCATGCTTTGCCGCAACTATCGAAGGTTTCACATATAAACGTGAGTACGGTATTGTTGCTGTACTAAGTCTTAGCGCTGCATGCTTGCATGATACATACATAAGCAAGTGTGCAAATGCTATTGTGCTGTGCTATATATTCCACGCCATCCGCAGATTTAGACTCTCCTCATTCTTTCGGCCTCCGGATATACGCAGCCCCTGTTGGCATTCTCCCCTGGCCAACTTGTCGATCAAGGACACAATTCGCATACTTAGTACTCCCAAATCCAATGTCACCTCCAGGTGGTGCACCAAATCCACCGTACTCGGGGTCATGGCAGCCCTATTCAAACTCGCCCACTTATAACTACCAACAATCAGTAGAATACAGTGCACCACAATCAGCATGTCCACCCGGCTGTACTTGTCAATACGACAAGACTCAGGAAAACTATTCCGGTTACTCGACTGCTCCGTCGGCCCCGGATGACAGAATGGACCTGAGTTGGGGGGGAACTGGTGCAGATTATCAGCCCCGGAGAGTGTCATCTGCAACGGATAGTCACATCATCAAGAATCCCGCAAATCCTCAGCTGGATGAGTCGGGGAAATATCCATTTCATGTAATCATTCAGGAGATAATCAGGGGACTTGCTGGAGATCAGTATGCTGCGACAACAAATACCTCTCTTTTTCGGACGAAGCTTGATGTGTCGGAGACTCAACGCATGTCGGGGCTTTTCTTCTTTAACTCCTTTACCCAAAGGGATGTCAATTTGCAATGTACACTGTTATTCCAAGTCATTCAGTATTGGTCACTCGAAGACACGATTCCTGATTTTTCCGTACAGGCGGAGCAAGAGGACGACCACTCCGGGGGGTCACGGTCGAGGAGCCCGAGGAGTCCACGGGAGGGAGGTACGAAACGGAAGTCACGAAGAGGGCCCCCGGCACCTCGATATTGGTCGAGAATGGAAAATGCAGCAGTGGTAGGGTTGATGTGTGGACTACCCTTGGACTTGTTGAAGGTTGTTTTGGAGAGAAGAGCAGGTCTGAACCTTGGAGCAGTGGATGCAATTCTGGACACAAATAGTGCCGAGGTAATGCACCCGTAGGCTCAAAAAGACAAGAGTAGATCTAACGAAAGAATTTAGGCGTTGGAATTACTGCGAAGTGGGACAGTCAATTACACACCAAAGTACTCAATATCGACCCAGTACCATGCACAGAATCAGCCAGCGCCTTCAGCATCGTCAACACAATCAATAGACCCTTTCTAGCCTTAGGGAATACGCAGGGCTGTTTTCGTTTCATATGCAATGTTCGAACACCGTCAATTTTAGGGGGCCATGCCTCACCGATGCGTCTGATAATAACGACATGGGAAAACGGCTGTGATTTAGTATAATAACGTCTGTTACGAATCTGGTTCGGACATGGATACGACATCTCACATGGGACCATACCACAGCATTCTGGCGTTTTTACTTTTTTTAAATTTGATTTATATGTGGCTTCACCTATCAAGGGTCACTACGTTTTTTTCTTGGGGTTGTGTGTGTACATAGCATAGCATCTTGTTGAGTTTTGTTAACATTCTGTACATAGTTATCCATTGTTATCCTCCGTACGAGTATTGTGGCTGCTTCTAGCTGTGTGTATTGCTTTCACCATTCTGGGAGGCACGCTAGATTGATAAGTAACCGTAGACTATAGGTAACCGGAAGGGCGATGTGGTCGTAATTGTGGCTCTACGTGGAGAGCGGCTTGTGCCAACCGGACTAGTAATTGTGGTGCGAGACTGCATAATACCCACATGCGAAAGTCATCTGATGGAAATAATTTGTAAGGTGGATGGTGCGTATATATGTCTTCGCCGTTGTTTAGTTCTTGGCAGCGCACCAACTTTGTCGGAGAAAAGCCCAGTGTTCAAGTCTCACCATCTCCGCAACGTTCTGTAATTTCCTTTGTAATTTCCTTTCAAGCTGCGGAAAGGACTTAGTAGCTACCTAATCACTCAGTTATCGTACTAATAAAAAATTCGGTGAGAATCGAGGCTAGTCTTCGCAATGGTATTGCAGGTGTTTGCGCTTTTGTCCATTTGTCGAAATATTACAGCTCCTGCACCATTCGCAAATCTAACCGGGGAATTTATACAAAGAGTCGCTTCCATGTGGCCCGGCCCGGCCCGTTGCGAACAAGACTTGAAATCGCCTCCTTCATTGGTGGGTCGTGCAACCAGACTACATTCCGGCTAGCGCTTTCCGATGAGCCTGTCCTTGGAACCAGAGCCGAGAGTTGAAAAAGCAAAATAACCATTTGCAAATTGCATATTGTTCGAGCACGATATAGCAACTGTATCTCATGTGACACGTGACCATCATTATGGGTTGGATAAGCTAGCCATCCTGTGACTCCTCCCTATACTGGTATCTGTAGTCTGGTTATGGAATCTGCTGTGGAACCTATGCGAAATGCGACCGGAGCACGGGAATACTTTCATTACTATGCTTTTGCTACTCCAACTTTGCTATGAGCTATAACGTTGGAAAATTCCTTATGATCCTTGCTGCTTATATGTTGGGACGTCATGCATACACCTGCAGAGTGAACGAACTCACAACGAGAGGCTAATCCCACACACTCCAAGCGATATCCAAACCCATGCATGTAGTCTTGACGGCCTTGGGTCCAATTCCAAATTTCTGATTTCGATTGGGATGGTCCTAATCGGAAACAATTGCGCCCTCAGAATTAACACCGCACACTGTCAATTCACTGTACATGCACATGTATGTGAAAACACATACTTGAGATTGAGGGCTCCGGCCCAGGGATGTGATATATCACATTCCACTTGGGGGCCATATGAGATAATAGAGCCATGGTCAATGGCAGAGGTACATGTGGCTGCGGTACGGCCCGCGGAGGGCACTGGTATCTAGTCAGACTGACAGACTATGATGCCTCGTGCTGGGTCCGCGCCAAAACATACTGGCGCGAATAAACAAATATGCGAATCATCGAAGCAGCAGTTTCTTGTTTGCCAATCAGACTAGTTGCCTGTCCCTGAACCTTGAAGCAACTAGGGAGAAATACATAAGTACGAGCCTGGTTTGCACAGTGATAGTGTGGTACTTTAAGGAAGGGTCTGTATTAATATTTGAAAGTATACCATCTCTTGAGGCTCAGGCCTAGACTTCTTCATCCCTTTGCCTGCCATCCACCCCACTCAATTGACTAGATCTAGAAAAGAGTCTCAGCACAGTCCCTTCCTCCTCTCCAAGGTCCTATTTCTCATTTCTTCCCCTTCTAATAGGGGCAATGCAGCTACCACCTCACACCTGAATCTATCATACATTCTTTGAAAGTAGTGAACTCAAACTTCGAGGCTCATTGTCGACGTGATTTTCTGAGCCCAGGCCACGAGCCTCATCATCTGTTAAACTGTTTCTTTCCCTTCTTTCACCTTATGCCTGCAACTGGAACAGAACCCCACAGGTCTTGCGGCAGCTACTGCACCAGCTCACCAATGCCTCTTGCTTGATTGCGCCAGGGGCCACAGCAGCCCCGAGACCTTCGAATTCACCTCTTACTTTGCAACCGCTCGACTGTCTTTCCCTCCACTGCAACGCCATAGTCACAGTACAGGCACAAAGGTTTTTAATAAGAGCACCACGGGGCGAATACTCGCGATTGCAGCGAGAGCCGGGGGGGCAGGGAAGGACAACTGCCATCGAGCTGACCGCGACCGAGAGACCGGGAGTCGGAGATGTTGCAGTATGCTACTGCTTCTCCGCAAAACCACCAGCGCGCACTGCCATCGATCGCACTGATTGCCCCAACTACTGACGCCTAGACACGTATGCCACGAGGCATTGTTTCCCGGGTGCAGAAAAACTTTTCTTTCTCTTTCTTTACTCGTCATGGTGAACTTCGGTCCTGCTTTTGTTCCACTCCTCGAGGATTTGCCGTGCTCCAATACTTCAACCCAGACGATGGGATTCCAGACCTGGAGATCGAGTATCTTTGAGGCTTTGATTTGGCTTTTCGGCGTAGGGGTTTTGGCAGGGTTTGAATTCTTCAAAGCATTTGTGTTTTCTAAGGTATTTGGACGTGGTCTGATTGGTATCGGAAACAGAAAGTGTTAGGATAGCAAGTAACTTAATTTGCATCAGTTACTTGCCGATAAGCCTGCATGTCGGTACTATGAACAGGGCATTTGCCATGATATGGATTCTTAAGCAAGCTCAAATATTTTGCTTGAGCCTTAAGGATTTCGAAGCACAACCCAGCAATCTTATCATGGAGCCCCAGACCGACACCTATTGCTACCCAAACCGTGCGGCCCGTTCCTATCTCTTTTGATGTTGTACCCAGTGTGGTTAACTCAAAGTCCAGACCATCAGGTTCAGACCATCAGGTTCAGACAGGCGGAAACGGCTGAAGCCCTGGGAATAGTGAAGTCAGATAACGATAACCTGCACTATGGCTATCTTATAAATACTACTTTAGAATATCCAGCCACTTTCTACGTCCAGCACCAGGGTAGGATGGAATCCTATCATGGAGTACGATAAAGCGTCGATCGGTACGAATAAAAGATCAGGACTGGAGTCCCCCGCCGCGCAGGGGGCATGACCCATGCACCACCAGAAAATTGGACTGTGAGCTGTACGAGGGGCCGTTGCTCGAACGACGTTGATGCATCATAGTACAATCAAAACTGCAGGACAGCGAAACCCGGGGCAAGCTTAAGAACACCTGTATGGGCAGTGGGAGGTACACCCAGTGCTATAGGACTTGGTCGTTGGCCATTGTCTTATTAGTGGGTTTCGATGGTATTTTCAGAATCTGGCATCAATAGTGCTCCTAGAAAGTGTCCACTAACCTTCAATCGATTAGTTTCCAACTCTGTGGTCGAGGTCTGCGTCATACATATTTAACATTGGGATCGAGAGCCAGTTGAAAGGACAACGTTTTGAAAGTCATAGTCATAAAACTGATAATAGGCTTTAGGCACTAGATTTTACTATACGGAACATTATCCCCAAATCTTACTTCTCGCGTGCGTGATTTCCAACATTACTGAATCAGACCCCGCTCTGCAATTTCACATTTGAGTATATACTTTAGAATGCTGTCCTTGTGAGCTCTTGCGTCCATGTGCATTAGTGCGGGGGTGAGCTTACAGCTTACACGTTCTGCCTGAAGCTATTTGCGTGAAATAGAGTTTCTGCTCCCCTCCTGAACAAAATTGGTGACTTGCTGTTCAAATCCCATCGTTGATCGACCATAGTGAGTTCACACCAACGTGGTAATTAGCTATAGAGGCTTGTGGAGTATATCAGATCTTGGTTATTTCAAACCGATTCAAAGCTACCTTGCAGTGTTTTGATTAAGTTGCTCAATTTATATTTTGAAATAGGCGCATCTTTATTAACCCTATCGCATGTGTGAAGCATTTCACCTGCTCCCTATGGCATCATTGCACGTTCTAGAAGCTTGAGTCTGTTACTCGGTTTCATTTGATATATGACATACTGTGCTTCTGATACTGGCCGTGTGTTCGGGCCTTTAGTAAACACGTAGCGGCGCACGTTAGATAGCCTGCAGGCTTATCCAGGAGACCCGCATGATATAGGTATAGTATCGCAGAGTACGTCAAGTCCCACTTCAAACCCCTGTATACCACCTGAGACCGCACCATTATGCTTACATCTTGGGGTCTTGCTTTCAGAAACTCCAATCGATCTAGATAAATCGGGCATTATGTTACAATCGATATTGATGGCTATATATGACAGCATGACTTGCGGTATCCATTGAAACCGATCCAGTACCTTTAGCGGCCCTACAAGAGTGAGCAGCTATCTCAGGGTAAGCTCAAGCCTGCCCGGCCTGACAAATCCAAAGCCACTTCTATTTCCACCATCCTGGTCTGAACCCGAGAATCTCTCTTGACAAGCTAAACGCTCTCGGAGACTGCGTAAAACTTGGTCAGCCCTAATGAAGAAAGGAAGCAGCTAATCACAGCAAAAACTATACAATATGAACCACCCCTTGCCCCCCTGTTACAGCTACTATTAACTTATATAGGTTTTTGATTAGTCAGTACCGGTAATATGCACTACTGTAACTGGCAACCAGACTATGAAGTTACCGAATTTGGTAGTTGACGTCGTCTAGGTGATGAACTTGGTATACCCTCGTTCATGGTATATTCTACTCTGCGGTTAGTATGTTTTTTTGGAGGGGTAGTTCATTACTCGTATTCAAACTGGCTAGTTTATAACGAGGGACTGTGTCCTCCGGGCGGGGCCTTCAAACTTTCCCCCCTTCCCTCTCCTTTCCATTTATCTAGTTGCAAAGCCCACCATCTCCCCACACCATTTCGAGACCCCCAAATCTCCTCCCATTTCCCAGCTCCTGGGCTTCCTTCACCCAGTATCCATTGCATTATCATCCTCCTGTACCCCCAGACAGGAACAGGTATATGCTAGCCTATCCTGAGGCGATTCAGGTTTGAGTGACCTAGCATAGTACTTTCGTAGCTAATGCGCCATTTGAGCCTTAAGTCCCACCCAAAACGGCGCCGCTCACTCCAGGTGACTATGGAAAGCTCCCTATGGCGGGTTGCAGCCTCAAACCCTGCTTGTTTGTACCTATGCTCCAGCTGCATTTCGGCCAACTACAGCCTTCACCAAACAGGGCTCGAAGCATGCAAGCAAGTGTAACAGTTATGACAATCTATGTGGGAGTCTATCACAAATTGCACTACCAAAGCCTTGAGCTGGATAATTGTCTCAAGGACCGATCCCGGCTCTAGAATCACCCTGTCGAGTACAGTAGACCCCTACTGTCTACTGACTGCGCTCGTGTCCATTTTCGAAGTTACGCCAGTAGTCTATCTTCGGTGGATATCTTACATGCTAAGTAGGTTTACCCCGGAAGGGATATCCACATTAGGATAAGTTGGGTAGTACCCGAGCTTTATAGATGATGTATTCAGGTAGTCACTCCCGGATTACTTTGCAAGATTTCGTGATAATTATATCCATCCATGGTCATTTCATTTGTTGTATGTGATTATTTATGAAATGAGAAGTATCTTAGACCATATATGATGTTTTGTTGGTGGGCTGGGGAGGAAATAATCAGAAGGATGAATTTGCTGGGAGCATGGGAATGGTGATTGCTTTGTGAGGTACATGCGTTTCAACATTGTGTAAACATGGATCGAGCTCATTGTGAAGAAGATGCGCCAAACAAAAGGGCTTCAATCCATCTACAGGGTACTGCATCGCTCAATTTGAGAAGCCCATAGCTGAAAGAGCATGGATATCCGAATTAAGATCCTCATCATCCCTCCTAAGATGGTCTAGTCTCAGGAACCACTTAAGTAGCTTCTGCAAAGCCCAGGTCAAGACCTAACTCATTGTATTCAGGGTCAGACATACTTTTTATCTACCCATTAGCAATGCTGCACAACCACAGTGGCCTCAACTAACTGAGCCAACTAAGAGCGATAGAATGGAGCAGGAATCTTGTGGCCACAGTACAATCTCGTTTTTGAATTCCAGATTCGGGGTGGGTGAGGAATTGAACATGACGCCCAATATGCGTTACAAATGACACTCGGGAGGGGGATTTCTTGCTCGAGACAAGAGCCCAGCACCAAGTTTGCCCCAACAAAATTGTCTTTCTAGATCTTCAAGATCTGGAGGGGCCAGTGTTAAATCATTACTAGCATGGCACTAGAAGGCTTGCTACAGGGTTCGTCAACTGGTTGCCTGTCCGCCCTAGGGCCGCATGTGATCATAGCTAGGCCAGAAATTTTTGGCAAAGGGCAGTTCCATAGGAAAACACCAAAAAAACAAGAACTTCTACAATTGATCTACAAATAAAAGAGAGGATATTTTACAAATTATCGAGAGCACCCATTCACAGCTTCCAGGGATGAATGGTGGTGGTGTTTCCCACTGGCACAAAGCTCATCAAGTCCCAAATCTGGCACAGCCTGGGTCAATGATTACTCCCCCATCCAACTATACACTGAGAGCAGTAGAGCTATCAGTACTCTCGCCATAGTCTAGATAGATTGAATGCGAGTAATGATTTCCTCCTCCAAAAAGAGCTATCAATACATATTGGGTGTAAAACTTCTAGAGATTGATACTACCTCCACCTGAGAGCGTCTGTAATTAATTGGTGCCTCACATATTTTTGTACATTATTTGCCAGAGGCCATGTGTTGGTGTAAAACATTATTTTTTAAAACTTGCGTCCTAACTATTGTAAGGTCGAGACATGGAATAACTCTTGTACTGCTGCCGTACTAGTGGTTAAGACGGAGAAGAAGTAATGGAGGAAGCATGAAGAAGGCGTCCCAGAGGCTTAATGTGTGAGTAGATAGTATGGGTACGGACCACGAGCACCGGAATGTTCGGCTATTATGCAACCCTTGTCCGGATCCTTCCACCACCCAGCCAAGAAGATCCATCCTACCGGTAGACCACCTTTAGTATTTCACCTGTCATCAGCTTTAGTTGCAGTTGGCTCCTTTAGAGTGCTGGCGTCTAGAGAACCATGGAGCACTTCTATTTACTGAAGTATATACAATGCCATCGAGACTGGCCTCCGCACCATCGGGAGCTAGACACCGTTTATGCTGGTATCGAGTAACTCCAGGTCTTATATATATGCCAATACCTACATCAATATCAATACCAGGTCCAGAAACGTGCGTTTGTGGTGAATGAATCCATGCTAAGGATATTATAACCTAACTGATAAGATGGAGGGGATTGTTGCAGCTGGGCTGAAGGGTACATACGTATTTTATAATTCAGGCAATAATCAAAGGGTACCATAGCGCGCTGAGGTATCTCGATCCAGGCTTGGTACACAAAATTGATCCCGGCCAGCGCCATTGTAAACCTAAACTGCCAGTGGACGCCTCATGTGGCTCCATCCTCATGCGATGCGTTCTGCAAACCTAGCGATAAACCCACAAAATGCATGAAAACAGAAAAATCTATGTAGTCTGCAGTTGGCACATTTAATTTAGCCATACATCATGCAAGCCAATGCCTTACACTGTGGCTTCATGCACAGCTTGTACTTATACATTGGTATACATGCCATTAATTTGAGGATTCGCAAGTTCGCAAACATCCAAAGGGGTCACTTTGCAATCTGGGACAAATTTTCGAAGAGTATCAGCATCAGGGTCTCGTGCCACAGTGAATTACTAGTCATAGTACGCCTATTCGGAAAGTATGAGTACTTACCCATGTCACCACTATATCTCCCCAGCCACAAGTCCACCAAAGTTCAACAGTCACACCAGGAAGGCTCTCATGCTGGTTTTTTTTTTTTTTTTTTTGAGTCCATACGCCGTTTCCTCGAAGGGAGCCTTAGGCTATGAGGCGGTCTCATGCTGAGTACCAACCTGTTGAGGAGTATTCATGCCAGTATAGCTGTTGATCAGTGCGCATGGAGATTCATTCCCCACCACCCCACCACCCCACCATCTTTACTCCCATTACTAGTGAGCTAACTATGCCAGTGGGTACAATTGTAACCTCCATACATATGGCCATCATGATGCGTGTAGGCTACTACGTGGAATCGCTTCCTCACTGTGAGCACATTGCGAGAGGTAATGCTCATAATACAGTGCTCACATTAAACTACCCATTTTAGAAAGAGCAGTATAAGGAACTCCAGAAATGTAGGGGGCTAGCTTTCCAACATACTGTTGCGTCAAAGTCCGAAATCGAGTTGCAGGTCTTGTAAAGAGCTCTAGATATGATTATCTTTTACACGCCAAATTGATGGGGCAGCCATGACCTCGAATGGGTATTGTATCCACGACAACAAATTTAGAAAAATATACGTGATAGTTTTAGGTCCCGGTAAAAAAAGGTAATTTTTGGTCTGATATATATCGATGATAGCACCCAATTGAAAAGCCAGGTCCAACGTTAATGTACGCCTAACTTAGAATTTAACGGCATAGTATGGAGTATAAAGGTTATGATCACACCGCCTTGAAGAGGCGGTTCACACACAGGGTACTTGGTAGAATCTTTTCACCAAGATGCCTACGAGTCAGAATTAGGTTACCCACTAGCCCGGCGGCCTGAACGCACATGAATGTATTAGCCTTTTGCAACGGCAATGTGCCGCAGCTCTACTTAAATGAGTAACACCTTCATCGAATCCAACGTAACACACTGCCGATCTTTAGCAGTACTATACTCTTTTAGGAAAGCTATCCGGTTCTAGACTAAAGCTATCCGTAATTTTAGAATAGCCAAGGGCGGATAGTACTAGCCTGGTTGGCGGGTACCAAGGCCCTACCTAGCCTGGTTGGCCAAGGTACACGCGTGGACACGTCCAAGAGGATTACCGGTTGTACGGTGAAGGCACCTTTACAACAAGTAGTACATAAGTAGAGATTAGAAGTACGGAAGAAAACATTAGGTACGAGGTCACCGAACGATCGGGTCTCATTACACGCGGTTGAGGTGCGCCAGTCGTTGTATGCATGTCTGAGCCCACGAAAGACAATGTCCATGCCGTCTAATTCGTACGGAAGAAGCCACCATTAGGCGCTTGTCTTGGAATCGGAGAGTGGAAAAAACAATGTTATCAAATCTAATTTGCGGCCCCCATTATTTCATAAAGGCCCAAACCTCAATATAAACCCACATTGTACCCACGTACTTGTAATACCTACCTGGGAAAAATAACATTCAAAACTACCAGATCCATTGCTGCCTTTTCTACTTCCAGACAAACTCACCACCTCGGGTATTACACGGCTTCTGTGGTGCACACGTTTAACATGCTCGCCAGCCCAATGTCGCCCCGCACTACCTTCTGTCTGTTGTTCTTTCTGAACTTCCTCGCAAGAACACTTGCTGCTCCTACATATGATAATGATTACTCCGATCAGGGTAATACTGCAAAGATCAGGATGGATTCTAATTCTGATAATGATTCATGTTCCCTCAAATTAAAAGTACCCCTATGTTGTAAGTTATATAGTTCTTGTATATCCATTTTTTCAAAGCATTGATCTAGAAGCATAACCGTGGACTATCTACTAAGTTCATGTTCACGCAGCATCCTATGGCACCTGTTTGTCTCCCCCACCTAAAAGCTCCAAGCCCGTGGCAGTAGTACTTGGAGTTGGGACCCAAAATTACACTTGCACTTCACCAACTCAGAAACCAACTCCAAATGGGGCGATTGCAATCTTATACGACATCACTAAATTGGCAGGATTGACCCCCGATGCAGCTCACGCCGTGAGCACGATAGTCATGGCACTTTCTACAGTACAAAACGTTGGAAGTATCCCACCCGGGCTAGGCTACCCAAAGATTGGAGAGCATCACTTCGAATCGAATGGCGGGGCAGCAGCTGCAGTATTCAATCTACGGGTGCAAGGGAAGAACCTGAAATTTGTGGGAGGAAGATTGGATGGAATTGCCCCACCAGCAAATTCGTTCCCAGGAACCGTTGATTGGCTGAAACTCGGGAGGCAAGTTGGTAATGAGGGGGAGAGCCATGGGATAAAGGTATGATAACGCCTGCACCTCACAACCATCTATCATCTGCACATTCTAAGTACAGTTCTCTGATTATCACAAAATCAGTTTGTGTATCGTGTCTACACAGCTGGTGGTAAGGCACCAGCGACATGTGCGGGCCTCCAGAGCGAGCACACTGTGAAATATGCCACTGAGTATTGTAAGTTGATACGCCATGCAATGATACGGAGAATACCAGACTAATAATGGGCAAATTATCAGGGTTTTACAACTAATGGGAGTTTGGGGCTTGCAGAAACGGCAGCTAGTGTAATATATTTGGTTCATTTTGATAATAGAGGGCAGATCCCAATAATTACTACTTTCTTTTTTTTTCATTTAAAGTTAAAGTTGCAGGGCTCGGTTTGGATTTGGAATAGTTCTGGAATAATTGGGACGCGCATACGGAGTTGGACTGTTGTTGTCTTACCACTCCACAGCCATGGTTAACGTTCCTGAAAATCTTGCTGGACTTGTCTGTCAAATCTTTCTCTTCTCAGTTGATCTTCAATTAATATCACATTATTAGCCTGATTGGCACAGCTAGTCAACATGTGGGGGTGAGGGTGCTCCGAACTTGGCAGGGACAAACCTATCACAACCAGCTTCTATGTAACATGCTGAACTCCTTTTCTTGTTTCTGGGACTTAAGTTCGGGGAAGCTGAATCATGACTTATCCTGTACTGTGTCAGTTGAGGCCGTTGTGGTATAAGTAGAAATATATATACCAGACTTTTGTCGGACCCCTATTCTATGATCGACATAACAAATGATACTGTGAGAAAGCCCTAGTTATGTGACTGTGATTACATAAAAAGTTCCATACTCCGTACTGTGCCCAACATCGGGAGCCACCAGGACTGGCACGGGAACCAGTACCGTGGTATGTTCCATCCAGACAGTAGCGGTGAAAGATATGTCAATGCTCCATGAGAATTGTGAGCCAGAACTACAACCTCCCTATTCATCCCGCAACATAATTATTTTAGCGCGTAGGTACACCTATTCATATTTTACGCCGACGCACACAATACTTAAACGCTGGCACTACCACCTTGGCGAACAATTGAGGGAATGGGATTTACATTGTACGTTACGCACCTACCTACTTTAAGCATTATCAGTTGGTTTTGGTTCAGTATCTTTGCATTTAATTGGGAGTCTCGCTCATGACTCTTGGCACGCGTTGTGGCAGGTCAAGCAACGCCAAGCCGAACTACGAAGGTCTGGGCACGAGAACAATTATGGATTACATCACGGAGTACCGGTACTCTGGATATGTACGCACATAACACATTCTACGAGAGGCTGGTGCCCACCAGACTAGTACAGATTGGTTCTTTTCTCCGCCTAGTAAAGTTAGTCTGGTTGGCACAACACCCCTCGTATGGTTCAAGACTATGTGATGGTGAGGTAGATCTATGGTAGCTTCGTATTCCTCCAACCCTCCAATGTGATGTACAGCTGGACTTCAACTGTCAACCAATCAATCCAAACCAAGGGTGGTATTTTTGATGGCACTTGACAGTATTTAATTGACCAGTGGGTATATGCACAGATGCCAGGCGACTTTAACACGGATGGGGGGTACCCAGGCCAGCTGGATAGTGCTACCTTAGGCTATGAGGCGGGATGCCAGACGACTTTTTTTTTTTTTTTTTGAAGTCTATAACCACAACTACATACACTGTGCTTGACCCAAGCTGTATGAAAACTGTATAAGAAAAGCCAAGATGGGCCCGCGTCATGCAGTCGGCCAACTTCAAAAGACACATGAACCACCCGTACCCCACATCCTTCTATTTCCTCCCTCTATCAAAATGTTAGGCTTCTACCGGAAGCCAGCACCCTCCCAACCGCACCTGGCTTCCGCGCCTGATGACCTCCTCAAAGAACACAACAACGGAATTGGTGGCCTTTCCCAGTCTCCTCCTTCCCCCACAAGCCAACGTGCTCCCATAATCCCTACCCTCAGCCCTTCCTCTACTTCCTCTGTGATTTTTGCCATGGGTCTATGGCAAGGGACCCTGTGGATCACCATTCCCTTGATTTTCTGCCAACCGGTTTTTTTGCCGCCGGACGTGGTGCGACCTGTATTTTGGTGGGTGGTGTTACCGCAGCCTCATGCTCATCCTCGTAACTGGATAAGTCCTCATATGGTTGTCACCTACCGCTGGCATCCCCAGTCTGGACTATCAACATCCTCATTCTCAGCCTTGGCCCGCCTCTTCTCTCTTCTCCTCACTCTCCGTCTGTACCCCTGCCGAGCGCACTGTCTTCTTCTTCTTTTTCTCCTCCTTCTCCTCCTCCGAGATCCACTGAATGCCAGGTGACTACTTATAAGGTCATCAGTGTGTATGAACTGTTCCCTCTAGGCATCAAAACCAACTACACTAGTCCCAAAAGAACTTGGCACCGATAGATCACTAACACATTTTTGGTCTGTTCATCTTCGATTTTCCCTCTGATATTTTTTACTAGCTTTTGCTTCTTGCCGGGCTTCAGAGGGATACTGAAGTATCTGTCGTATTAATATTTTTGTCCCCATGCTAAGCCGCCCTATATATAGATAGGTGTGGTGATGGCCAATTAATGTGGCTACTAAACTCTGGTTAGTAAATGACATGTAAGATGGGCCTCATCGCCTTTCAATTTATTCTGCTGTTTAAGGAGTGAGAATAGCCGAGAATACTTAGGGATTTGCGGTGGAGGATCTACCAGTGCACGATTCAAAGTCTTATCTGGATTCGGGGCAGGACTATTGACGCCGGATAAGGAATGTCCTACAGGGAGAGTTAACAAGTTCTTTGAGAAAGTGCACGAGTTCAACAGTATAAATGCCAGTGCCCCTCAAACGGCGTGATGGGAGGTGCTCGAGGTATCAGGCCCAGTTTTTATTATTATTAAAGAATCATTAATCGCATTCATTCTATCTAGAATATGGCGATGGCCCAGTTGCAAGTACTGCGGTGTCAATCAATTTTTAGAACTCCATGTTATCATTTGAGGGTGCATAGCTTCAGCCCGTGGATTATATCCCTTGAACTGTCTCGAGGGGGTTCTCGGCATTCCAATATCACCTGAAACTCCACTTCGATATAAAATATTCGAGCACCTAATTGGAATAAGCTTTCCACAAGATCTAGATCACGTTAGGCTTGAATTTGGCCAGGTACTTAACCATTGTCTCTTATATCACAGGATACTCGAATTCCTGTTTTATCTGCCTGTTGATGGAAGGGGGAAGCTGGTGTAGACAGTCTACAAGTTTGCCTCAACGCAAAAGTTTGGCCTGTCGTTGGCGTGGAGAGGTTTTCTGGATACAGTCCGGGAGTGGTCACAAGACTTGGCTTGTATCCAAATGTGGTAGTATCCCATCATTGCATATATGCATTAAACAGATCTAGGTCAATATATGGATCACTAGTATCGATGCCTTAAATCGTCAAATTTCCATCATATGTAGTACTGCACAGTGTAGTATGTGTAGCCTCATTCAAATGTACTTTTGGAGGCATGTGAGCACCTCACACCCTCCATAGAACCAGTTACTAGTATTTCATGGATTGACCTTTCTTCATGATAATCGATTGCTAACTTATTGTATGTAGTTCATACTTGGGTTAGCTCTGTGTATTTAGTTCTGTGTATAGGATTCGTCTCACTGCTTTTTTGATTGTTGGGTCTGGGGTGAACCTAGCCTTTACTCCAGGAAGTGGAAAGACAATATACAGTTTATCACTGTATCTATACGAAATTTCCAGAAGGCAGTGAACTACAGCTCTAACGTTACTCCATCAGAGAGTCTCTAGGCACTGGCATACCCTTTGCGTAGCATGGGGTTCAGCACTGAGAAAATGTTAGGCTCTGCTCTCAGTACTTTGATATCCTTGATTTTGTTCACTTATTGTACAAGACCATTGGACTCACTTAAATAATGATATAAACGTTTGTATTTTCTTTTTTCTATTGGGCGTATCACTGTGTTTTTAAACCATCGTAAAAAAACAGCATCGATTCTGGACGGCCCGTTTAGACCGGAGACTTGGCATTAGTACAGTCACACAGATACTTATCTCTACAATTCCAGCATGAATAATTACTAAATGGCTTCTTTCTGATTAGCAATGTCAATGTCGAGTCAGGTTATTCGCAGCGCGAACGTATTAATTGGTACTCGGTACAACGATAAATTATCGTGGTGCATGAAGCTTGCAGCCCAGAGTTCATTGGCCAGTCTGCGATTACTACTCGTAGAGGCCTGATTGATAATGAGGCTGCATGCACCACAATAGTTTATAGTTGAACTGATCCATGTCGTTGTACTCTAGAGTACTGGATCCACATTCAATTGCAATAGACATAGCTCTGTGATATAGGGCAGAGCTCCTTATTGGCTCATCTCTCATCTCCCTACCTACATACTTGCAAGTGGTAGAGATCAAGGCTGGAACAAGACACCAGGCCCAGGCGAGTGAACGGATCCCTGAAAAGATATACGGTGCTTAGTAATACCTATATCATAACCTCTACTGACCAAAGCTAAACAGCGAGACTCTTAGGCCTAATAAGTTTACATTAAACTCACGTTAAATATTATTTCCTTACGTCAAGAGGGCTCCTCCCCTCCGCTTCGCTCCTCCGGTAACCCCAGTTGAGCCACTCACTCCTTCATCCATCTCTTCCTGCACTGCACCAGACAATGTATGGAAAATGTCCGATAACACAAAAGATGTACCATCATATCGAATCATTCGCCATTGCTCTCCTGTAGTAACAAATCCGTAAACACTGCCTCCACCATTGTCTCTCGTATCTTTGAACGCCAGCAAACACTGCTTTAATGCTTCCCCTGCCCCTGCACAAGACTTCTTTGATTCTGCAACCAAGACAAACTTCTTTTCCATTATCGAAATGATGTCCATCACGACGAACTCTTCCCTGCCAGCCGTTACAGAATCCATGGCAACGATCTCCTTCTCCCTTCGTAAATGTATGTTGCGTTGCGTCTCTTTTTTGAACGCCGTCAGCATAGGACCTATTACGGTATGTACAGAACCAGGTCGTTAACATTGGCTTCTGTGTGATCTCCTCTGCCTGGTGTTCGAGCTGAATGTACTCCATGATGCGGTCGTAACCTTCTCTTTAACTTGCTTGATGCTATCCTCTCCAAGTTTAACCTCACCGTCGGCCCCCCGAAACATTGCCTCAACCGAGATCGCTTGTCATTCTAATGCCTCAAACATGATGCCTAGTTTTTCCTCTGCTGCTTCGTCGGATATACTCGAATGTGAAATCATGCAATCAGTCTTTCTGTTCTTGGCTTGGTTGCTTCTCTTCCTCTTCTTCGCCTTGGTCTTCCCGTTACATCTTCTAAAAATCAGACCAACCGATCAGTAAGTACTTGACTTGGCCTCTGGATATTCAGATAACCACAGCAACTCACCGTTAGATGTCAAATAATATTCCTCGTATGTTGCTCTGTCGGGAAATGGTCCTCGCTCGTTGTTGTAGAGGTTTAGATCCAAAGCCAAGCGACCATCCTGGAAGTCGCTGCTTTATAGCGCCTTGTGCAAGGCGTCCCCTGTTGGTAAATCTTGACTGTCCGACAGCATACATGAAGTACTTCCCCACCACATTAGGCAGGGGAGTAACCTCCCAGCCTGGTCGGTTTATGGTACTCCGGACTGCTGGACAGTTAGTAGAGGGGAGCCTTCCTTCTATGGAACAAATCTATTGAAACTGGCCAGTTATATATCTTTTATTAAAAAAAAGCAAAAATGCCCATAGCGTAAGTGATGAGAGCAGCTTGAAATTGATAATTCCGTTGTAGCATCTAATGGAGTACAAAAAGTATAAGTCAGAGATTGGCCACATGGGAATTCACCACTGAATCACTGGTATGACTTGCTTTTATCAGTAACACGAGGAGACATTTATGCTTGGGGGTCGAAGATTACCAGCAAAAAAAGGTGTGTACGCTATCCACCGTGTATACAAGTTGTACTGTCCAATATCAACCTCTGCTACCCACCTTCGATACTGATAGACTCTTGCTTGTTATCAAAACCATATCTGAATTCCACAACAACGCTTTTAGGAAGAGACAACTTGACCCCTTGCTCCTGATTTCACAATCGCAACAAACATCGGATTGGAATTAAATAACTCACCTTACCTCAAACACAATCTTCAAGCACTCGAGTTCGATGTGAGTCTCCCTTTGCTATCCAAAAAACGAGACTCCCATAAATTGTGGCTAAAAAATTACTTATATTCTCTCTATAGCTAGCCACCAATTTGATACTAAGAGTCCCATTCACAACTGGGTCAGGATATGGCATTCGAGCCTGCACATTTTTCATTTACTGTCCCTCCCAGGGTAATGATCAATTTCCAACCACCGCCTGCCCACCAAATCTCAATGCCTCCTAATGCCAGGCATGATCGAATGGATGGGAGACTTGAGCAAGACTTGGAGCTCAGATTGCACATTGATTCTCTACCAATACCACAAAGCATACAATTGAATGAATATTCCATTCCATCTACGGGAATAAGATGGGACATTTTCAATAAAAGTGTCACCAAACTTCTGGGAGAGGAAGCATATCTTTGGAGTACAGTAAGCTGCTCTACATCTGTGTTCTTGAACCATTCTCATAATTCTGGAACAGTCTTCTCGCCCTGAGGGTGCGTGGTATACAAT
>Ga0307514_10002399_pt1 | contig 19572 bp, 19 predicted proteins | sample 16_EM_MG_FD_203088 | JGI IMG/M metagenome (GOLD analysis project Ga0307514, IMG submission 203088) | Populus trichocarpa ectomycorrhiza microbial communities from riparian zone in the Pacific Northwest, United States - 16_EM | ecosystem: Host-associated > Plants > Roots > Unclassified | place... | reverse complement strand
CCTGAAAACGAGCAATGAGTGCTCGTTTTCGGGGTTGCCAACTCTTTCTGGTTGCCACCACCACCCCATCTTCCCCCCCCCCCCTCCGAAAACGAGCACAAGTCGTTTTCGGAGTTTAATTAGAATAGTAAATAAATTATATATAATATTACTTAAGGGTACCTGCGGGGGTACCCTTACCCGTCGATACCCGGAGCACCCGTGGGGGTATGTACCCGTACCCACAGGTACAGGTACGGGTTGGCGTTCCGGCACCCGCGGGAGTACCCGTGCCACTGCCTAGGCACAACGATGTGACGAGGAGGGTTTCCCCCCTCCTCGTCACGTCAAACATCATTTTCGATGTGGCGAGGAGGGGTAAAACCCTCCTCGTCACACCAAATATCAATGCGGCTGCCAGCAACACACTCCCTCGGCGCTCGAAACGCGAGACGGAGGGTGTAACTCATCACACCCAATATCAATGCGGCTGCCAGCAACAAACCTGTCCCTCCCTCAGCGCTCGAAATGCAAGATGGAGGAGGGTGTATTCCCCTCCAACCAGCCATCCCCTCCTCACTCGGAATGTGAGAGACGGCATGTCCAATATGGCAACAACGACCCACTGCAGCACCACTACAACAAACATGGCAACATTCTCCTCCCTCGCTCAAAATGCGAGGGAGGGGATATTCTGTCAACCACCACTCCCCTGCTCAAAACGAATGTCAAACGGCATTCACCATCACTCTCCTGCATGGCCGAAACTCCAAACACAAGCCTTTGTGCTCGATTCTGGGGTTTCGGCTCCCTCAAAAATGTTAAATTATAATATTTTTATTACATTACATTATTTTATTTTATTTTATCTCGTATTTAATTTAATTAAAAAAACCTGCTGTACCCACGCCTTGGGTGTGGGTTTTCGGCAGGTGACTTCAAGTCAACCCATACTTGTACCCGCCCTACCCGTACCCAGTACCTGCATGGGTTTGTAAACCCATGTCATGCCCTACTGCCGGCAAGTCAAGATCAAGCCATTGTTGATGATTCATGATGTACCCACCCATTGGAATTCCACTGCTGAACTGATTCAACGTGCACTTGAACTTGCTCTGGCCCTCAAAATTCTTGTTGTCAAGGCTGAACACAACAAGCCAGGACACAGTGTTTGATTGAAACGATTTCAGCTCTCTCCGGAAGAGTGGACACTTCTGGCAAAACTCTCTCCACTTCTTGAAGTAAGCTTTTCTTGAATGTTGGTTATCATACTAACCTCTATCTGGCTAGATCTTTCTCTTGGCAACGAAGGAAATCTCAAAGAGTAAGACACCTCTGGTGCACCAGGTGATCCCAATTTTTGACATCATCACTACGGCGTTGGAGGACAACATAGAGAATAACATGCTTCCCCTTGTCATTCGCCATGCTGTGTTGCGAGGATATCTGATGCTGAACAAGTATTATTCTCTTATGGATGATTCGGTAGTTTACCGTGTTGCAATGAGTTCATATTTCTTCAGTTTGTAAATCTGTAGGAATCTTAATTCACTTTTGTTTAAAGTTCTTCATCCTCATTACAAGACGAGCTATTTCACTTGCGCAAAATGGCCACCACAGTGGATTGCGGCTGCAGAGGAAGTTATTTGCAAGGTGTGGACAGATAATTACAAGAAAGCGGCGGCGTTGCCAATTACTCAACCTGCACAAGAGGATGTAAGTTTGAATGAACATGTAGGTTGCATGTTTTATGGGCACTTATGCTGTCTGACATTGCGTGCAGCGTCTTTCGGTGGCAAAAAAGTACTTTGATGTGCTTAAAGACACTGTGACGCCTGTTGATGCACTTGAAGAGTGGTTGGGCAGCCCTCCTATTAACACGCAACAGGACCCAGTCACATATTGGACCAGAATGCAGGCTGCTGGTCATCCTTTGGCACCAATGGCCCTTGATTTCATGTCTACTCCAGGTGAAAGCTTTTTTGGATGTACCAGGAAACTTTTGACTGACAATTATCTCAATCAGCAACCTCCACTGATGTAGAGCGTGCTTTTTCACGTGGAGGCTTGACAATCTCTAAGCTTCGACATTCACTATCTGACAACTCTGCCCATGCTGCTACGGTGTTGGGGTCTTGGTCTAGCTTGGAAGGTGCAATTCCGAGAGCAAAAATCATTGATTCTTTTAAGAACAAATCCAAACGGCTTAAAAAGAAGCAGAAGACTGCTGACTCTGAGTCTGACAGTAGCATTGTACTTGTTTAGGATAGCTACCATATATTTCGTACAAATTTTAAATCTCTTGTGACCGAGAATTGCAAATACCTGTGAGTTTCCATTGATCCACAGGTTTTTGACCCACAGATCTGAGTCATCCGTGGGAAAAAGTCCTCACAGATCTGGGTGTGACCTTAGATGTCCCAAAAACCTGTGGGTACAGATCTGGGTCACCCACGAGTGCACTCGTGCCCAGCCTCAATTGAATCCATTGTGCACTGTGCTCATTGCGATGGAGATGATCTTTGTGCATTCAAGATGAATTGCATGTGACTTGCTTTCAAATATGTCTGCCTTGGGGTTCCTGAGGCACCTGAGCCTACTTTGTCTCTGCCAAAAGGCTTGGTGAAAAGCAAAGTGCCTTTAAATGCCATTTGGCATGTCTGTACAGTCACCTTATATAAAATTGTCCAACCTCATCTTTGTTGTTCTTGTGAATCTTTGTGATAGTACTTTGGAACAGTTTATCATGGGAACAGATCTAGTTGACAAAGATGTCTGCATCACGAGCTAGTAGCTTAAAGTCAGCAGTATGGCAACAGGTACATAACAATGGAACATGCCAGAGGAAGCCACAGTATCCCTTTTCACAAGTTGTTTGAGTTGTTCACTTGCCTATAATAGAGTGAATAAGGAAATGAGTTGTCTAACTGAGATGTACTTTCTATTGTAGGTGAGATCAGTCAATTCATCAGGCCACACCAAATGCAATGTCACTTACATTCTGGAAGGTGAAGGGAAAAGGTGAATTCATCAGTGCAAATGACATGGGAAAAATTAGATGTCACTTACAACCTGGAAGATGAAGAAGAAAGGTGAATTCATCAGCACAGATCACATGGGAAGAATCAGCCCCCACTTACTCTCTGGAAGGTGAAGGAGAAAGGTGAATTCTTCAGCACAGATGAGATGGAAAGAATCAGCCCCTCACTTACTTCCTGGAAGGCAAAGGAGAAAGGTGAATTCATTAGTACAGATCACATGAGAAGAATCAGACATCTCTTACGACCTGGAAGTTGAAGGAGAAAGGTGAAGTCATCAGCATAGATCACATGGGAAGAATCGGACCTCACTTACTTCCTGGAAGGTGAAGGAAAATGATGAATTCATCAGCACAGATCACATGGGAAGAATTAGACATCACTTACTCTCTGTAAGTTGAAGGGAAAAGGTGAACTCATCAGCATAGATCACAAGGGGAGAATCAGACCTCACTTACTTCCTGGAAGGTGAAGAAGAAAGGTGAATTGGTCAGCACAGATTACATGGGGAGAATCAGACGTCACTTACAAGCTGGAAGGTGAAAGGTGAATTCATCAGCACAGATCAGATGGGAAGAATCAGACATCACTTACTCTCTGGAAGATGAAGGTGAAAGGTGAATTCGTCAGCACAAATCAAATGGGGAGAATCAAACATCACTTACTCCCTGGAAGATAAAGAGAAAGGTTGAATGCATTAGCACAGATGAGATGGGAAGAATCAGACATCACTTACAAGCTGGAAGGTGAAGAGGAAAGATGATTTCATCAGCACAGATCAGATGGGGAGAATCAGCCATCACTTACTCCCTGGAAGGTGAAGGAGAAAGGTGAATTTGTTAAAACAGATCAGATGGAGAGAATCAGACATTACTCACATCCTGAAAGGTGAAGGTGAAAGGTGAATTCATGAGCACAGATCACATGGGAAGAATCAGCCACTACTTACGTCCTGGAAGGTGAAGGAGAAAGGCAAATTCATCAGCACAGATCAGAGGGGGAGAATCAGCTATTACTTACTTTCTAGAAGGTGAAGTGAAAAGGAGAATTCGTCAACACAGATCAGAAGGAGAAAATCAGACTTTACTTACTTCCTGGAAGATGGAGTGAAAAGGTGAATTCATCAGCACAGATCAGATGGGGAGAATCAATCATCACATACTCGCTGGAAGGTGAAGGGAAAAGGTGGTGAATTCATCAGCACAGATCAGAGGGGGAGAATCAACCATCACTTACTTGCTGGAAGATGAAGGGGAAAGGTGAATTCGTCAGCACAGATCACTTGGAGAAAATCAACCACCACTTACTCGCTGGAATGTGAAGGAGAAAGGCGAATGTGTCAGCACAGATAAGATGGGGAGAATCAAACATCACTTACTCGCTGGAAGATGAAGGAGAAAGGTGAATTTGTCAGCACAGATGAGATGGGGAGAATCAGCCATCACATACTTTCTGGAAGGTGAAGAAAAAAGGAGACTTCATCAGCACAGATCAGATGGAGAGAATCAGACATCACTTACTCTCTGGAAGGTGAAGGAGAAAGGCAGCTTTGTCAGCACAGATCAGACAGGGAGAATCAGACATCACTTACAAGCTGAAAGGTGAAGAGCAAAGGTGAGTTCATCAGCACAGATCAGATGGGGAGAATCAGCCATCACATACTTTCTGGAAGGTGAAGAAAAAAGGAGACTTCATCAGCACAGATCAGATGGAGAGAATCAGACATCACTTACTCTCTGGAAGGTGAAGGGGAAAGGTGAATTCATCAACACGGATCAGATGAGAAAAATCAGACATGACTTACTCCCTGAAAGATGAAGGAGAAAGGTGAATTCATCAGCACAGATCAGGGGAGAATCAGCCATCACTTACTTGCTGGAAGGTGAAGGGCAAAGGTGAATTCATCAGCACAGATCAGATAGAGAGGGTCAGCCATTGCTTACTCGCTGGAAGGTGAATTCTTCAGCACAGATCAGATGGGGAGAATCAGACATCACTTACTCGCTGAAAGGTGATGAGAAAAGGTGAATTCTTCAGCACAGATCAGATGGGGAGAATCAGCCATTACTTACTCGCTGGAAGGTCAATTCATCAGCACAGATCAGATGAGGAGAGTCATACATCACTTACTTCCTGGAAGGTGGAGAACAAAGGTGACTTCTTCAGCACAGATAAGATGGAGAGAATCAGACATCACTTACTCGCTGGAAGGTGAAGGGAAGGGTGAATTCTTCAGCACAGATGAGATGGAGAGAATCAAACATCACTTACAAGCTGGAACGCAAAGGAGACGAGTGAATTCATCAGCACAGGTCAGATGGGGAGAATCAGACATCACTTACTTCCTGTAAGATGGAGAAAGGTGAATTGGTCAACCCAGGTCAAATGGAGAGAATCAACCATCACTTACTTGCTGGAAGGTGAAGATGAAAGGTGAATTCATCAGCACAGATCAGATGGGGAAAATCAGCCATTACTTACATCCTGGAAGGTGAAGGAGAAAGGTGAACTTGTCAGCACAAATCAGATGGAGAGAATTGGATGTCACTTACATACTGGACGGTGAAGAAGAAAGGTGAATTCATTAAAACAAATCAGACAAGGAGAATTGGACATGACTTACAAGCTGGAAGATGAAGAGGAAAGGTGAGTTCATCAGCACAGATCAGTGGGGAGAATCAGCCAATACTTACTTGCTGGAAGGTGAAGGTGAAAGGTGACTTCATCAGCACAGATCAGATGGGGAGAATCAGCCATCACTTACTCTCTGAAAGGTGAAGGAAGGCAACTTCATCAGCATAGATCAGATGAGGAGAATCAGCCATGACTTACTCTCTGGAAGGTAAAGGAGAAAGGCAACTTCTTCAGCACAGATCAGATGGGGAGAATCAGCCATTACTTACTTGCTGGAAGGTGAAGGACAAAGGTGATTCCTTCAGCACAGATGAGATGGGGAAAATCAGACATCACTTACTCGCTGGAAGGTGAAGGGGAAAGGTCAATTCTTCAGTGCAGATGAGATGAGGAGAATCAGACATCACTTACAAGCTGGAAGGTGAAGGGGGAAGGTGGATTCATCAGCACAGATGAGATGGGGAGAATTAGACATCACTTACTTCCTGGAAGGTGTAGGAGAGAGATGAATTGGTCAGCACAGATCAGATGAGGGGAATCAATCATCACTTACAAGCTGGAAGGTGAAGGGGAAAGGTGAATTGGTCAGCATAGATCAAATGAAGAGAATCAACCATCACTTACTTGCTGGAAGGTGAAGAAGAAAGGTGAATTCATCAGCACAGATCAGATGGGGAGAATCAACCATCACTTACGAGCTGGAAGGTGAAGGTGAAAGTTGAATTCATCAGCACAGATCAGATGGGGAGAATCAATCATCACTTACAAGCTGGAAGATGAAGAAGAAAGGTTAATTTGCCAGCACAGATGAGATGGGGAGAATCAGACATCACTTACTTGCTAGAAGTTGAAGGTGAAAGGTGAATTCATTAAAACAGATCAGATGAGGTGGAATCAGACATCACTTACTTCCTGGAAGGTGAAGGAGAAAGATAAATTCATCAACACAGTTCAGATGAGAAGAATCAGATATCACTTACTCCCTGGAAGGTGAAGGAGAAAGGTGAATTCATTAGCACAAATCAGATGGGGAGAATCAGCCATTACTTACGTCCTGGAAGGTGAAGGGAAAAGGTGAATTGGTCAGCACAGATCAAATGGAGAGAATCAGCCATTACTTACGTCCTGGAAGGTGAAGGGGAAAGGTGAATTGGTCAGCACAGATCAAATGGAGAGGATTGGATGTCACTTACATACTGGATGGTGAAGGGGAAAGGTGAATTCATCAGCACAGATCAGATGGGAAGAATCAGACATCACTTACACCCTGGAAGGTGAAGGAAAAGGTGAATTCTTCAGCACAGATGAGATGGGGAGCATCAGACATCACTTACTCGCTGGAAGGTGAAGAGGAAAGGTAAATTTGTCAGCACAGATCAGATGAGGAGAATCAAACATCACATACTCTCTGAAAGGTGAAGGAGAAAGGTGAATTCATCAGCACAGATCACATGGGGAGAATCAGACATCACTTACCCACTGGTGGATGAAGGGGAAAGGTGAATTTGTCAGCACAGATCACATGGGGAGAATCAGACATCACTTACATTCTGGAAGGTGAAGGAGAAAGGTGAATTCATCAGCACAGATCACATGAAAAAATTCAAATGGCACTTACATCCTGGAAGGTAAAGGGGATAGGTGAATTCATCAGCACAGATCACATGGAGAGAATCAGACATCACCTACCAACTGGAAGTTGAAGGGGAAAGGTGAATTCATCAGCACAGATCACATGGAGAGAATCAGATGTCACTCACAAGCTGAAAGATGAAGGGGAAAGGTGAATTTATCAGCACAGATGGGAAGAATCAGCCATCACTTACTCTCTGGAAGGCGAAGGGGATAAATTCGTCAGCGCAGAACACATGTGACACTTACATACTGGAAGGTAAAGGGGAGAGGCAACTTCATCAGCACAGATCAGATGGGGAGAATCAGCCATCACTTACAAGCTGAAAGGTGAAGGGCAAAGGCGAATTCATCAGCACAGATCGATGGGGAGAATCAGCCCCTCACTTACTTCCTGGAAGGCAAAGGTGAAAGGTGAATTCGTTAGCGCAGAACGCATGTGATAAGTCGGACGTCACTTACATCCTGAATTGTGAAAGGGCAATTCGTCAGACCAGTTGCGTGTAATGGTTCTACCAGATCTTACCCTTCTTAAGGTTGTCCTCTCAAGTATCTCCGTGATTTCCTCCTTCGACATCACAATCGCTATGTCCACCGCGTTCATCCTCGTATCCCTCCCTATTAGCGTATGAAGCGGTTGGTTCACCCAACTAAACAAACGTCACGTACAGTTGCAATCGGCCGGTTCTGCTCCATTCCTGAGCAGCACTTCGACGATTCTCCGTCTGTCTAGGAGTATAGCGATGTGAAGTGGAGCACCGAAGTCGGATCCTACTTCTTACTCAATGTCGTCACTGTCTTCAGTGCATGCACTCACCTAGATTCCTTGTGATGCCATTGGATTGAAGCAAACGATTGACGACGTCTTCGTGTCCATTCGCACACGCAGCGCACAGCGCGGATCCATAATCTCCTCCTAATCGTAGTTGCTCGTCATGGCTTCCCCTTGCAATGAGAAAAACACCCACCGGCAATGTTCGGTTGCGCACCAGCCCCAAGCAGGTATTGTACAACATCCTCGTGCCCTCTGGCAGCGGCCGCCTGAAGTGCTGTCCCATAATCTCCACCTAAGCATGATATGTTACATACGCTACGTGACGAAGTCGAAGGCAGCATCTCACCGACGGCGTCGACATCCACACGTGTCTGACCATTCTCGGGGACAAGAAGCTTCATGAGGTCTTGCTTCCCATAATACGCAGCCATTTGTAGAAAATTACCAAATCGCCCAGGAATCTGCTGCCGCGGATTCGCACCATCCAGAAGCAGTTTGGAGAGATCGTCTCGAGCTATTTCAGCCTCAGCTACAGTGCGGAAGGCCTGCTCGAATCGCTGCTGTACGTTGTTCTGGATATTTCGGAGCGCAATCCAAGCATCTCGAAGAGGCACAAGGAGAAGAAGGAGAGCGAGAATCTGACCGAATCCCCAATCACTTTCCCCGCATTGTTGATTATCCTTGTTGCGTTGAAGGGTCAGCTCAGTGTCGACAATGAAGAGGATGTTGATGGCTACGAGGGAAGAAAGGCCAATATAGAGAAATGCAGTACGAACTCGGGCGTTTGCAGGAGTTGAGATCCTTGTGCAAGCATGGTTGTACGAGATATGGAGGAAGAGGAAGAATGCGAAGGGGGGAAGAAGGTTCAAGCCTGGAATGAGAAGTAGGGAATACATCGTCAAAGAAAAGATGCGAAGTGGAATGGACTTGAGAGAGAAAGGCGCTCCAAAAACGGTGAGCATCGGGGTACAATCCGGAATTTGCGATCCGAACCTGACGGGATCGTGCCAGAGCCAGATTCCAATGGCAGCCATAAGTGAGAGATGAAGGGAACCAACCGAGAGTACGGGTGCTGCCAGGATGAGCCGAGCAAACCGTCGTAGATAGATCATCGGTTTGCTCAACCAGACCGGTCGACACACTTCAGCTCGCAGCCATTGTATGGGTAGACTGTTCCAAAAGCATTTGACGGCTTTCTGCGACCTCGTCTGTTCCACACCATTCTCTCCACCCTGATTCGGAGTCGGTGTCCCAGTCGCAGAATCATGCGAACCTGCCGGATCCAGCCCATGCAAATAAATGCGGACAGGAGACCACAAGGCTGTATACCAGGTTGACCATGTGGCTCCAATGGGCTGGTATTTCGCTGTACTTCTTTCATAGACATAAAGGATAAACCAGATCCAGGTGCTAGTGTTATTCATCCAGCTGAGGCCGAGGATGATGGCGGCATGGTAATTAGTTACTTTACGTTCCGCAGCGAGAAATGCGGTCGTGATAAGAATGGCGAAGGCGATGGCGAGCATGCCAATCGATTGGTCCTGGATTCCTGCCAATTCATCCAGAGAGATTTCTCCATCGTAAAGATAAAAGATGATGGGTAAAAAGCAAAGTAGATTCTGGGCGTAAATTGCAATACGAACGCCAATGCCAGAGATATCTGGGTTGGCGGGAATGCATTTGCTGGGGTCTGGGTTGGCGGGAATGCATTTGCTGGGGTCCATGGTGGTAATCAGAAGCGAAGAGGGCTTGGGCAGTGCTTTCATTACGTCGCATGTCATACGAGGTTGCCGCGTGTTGGGAGTCAATGACGTGTTGTCATGTAGTTCGGGACTCACTGGAAAAGGTGACTATTATCTAATTTCAACGGCAGGTTCGTAGTCCGGAATCATACAAGGCGTAATTAACTTACATGTAAGCCATATAGATAGTTAAACGTAGACTGTATAGGTGCCAATGACTGGTCGATGGTCACTCCGTCCCCCTAGTTTACCCATCCCTTTGTCATCTAGAGTACCGTAATGCAAACACACGACATCGCCTTTAACATGTGTAGGAGTTTCAAGTGACCGAAGGGTTTCAGTATTCAATTGGTTACTATTGGGAGACAGAAACGCAGGAAGAAATCGCCATATCGACCCTGAGGCTGACTGTGGCCTGTCTGGGCTCCCTGTAGTTGAACGCCTTGGTGAGTGTACTGGTAGTGGGGCGGTACGAAATGGTGAAAATGTAGTATTTGCGCGTTTAGAAAAATCGGCACTAGGGCGTTTGAAGTCAGTCGACTCTGCAGCTGTGATAAGTTAAATTTTGTAGACTCCAGGCAAAAACATCATCTTACTCGGTGGGGATGTAGAGTCCCGTCTGACAAGAGGAGAAAATCCCATAGAAGAAAGCGTTGGTTTGCCTGAAGCTTGCCTGTCCGATAGTACTCCACGCGCGGTTGCAGGTATATTCGACTCTCGAGTCGATGGAGACCGAAAGGCACTGGCAAAGAACTGGCTGACGCGACGGGTTCCAAGGCGAGTATGAGGGCCGGAACTATTCAATTCTTCAGTAAAGATGGACTCTTTAGGGATCGTAGTCTTCCAGAGTATGCGATCACACCTACATATCCGAATTAGTAAAATATGCAGCAACGAAACAAGACTACCCGCCAGCTAGGAACACGTCTCTTTGAAGACGTGTCGTAAACACCCCTTCTTCCCACTTTGACCTCATCCACGACGCTATTTTGTGATGCGCTTGGGTTCAACAAAATCATTGGGGGCGGGCGTATAAAACGCTTCTTTGACGTTTCACTTCTGAGGCTTGTGGCAGATTGAGGAGATACAGAAATCACCGAGCTTGGCGTCAAGGGCGTTGAAGGGCTGGCCAAAGACTCAGCATGTTGAAATCTGAGTAACTTCGGGGAAGGAACAAATGAAGGAGACAGAAGGGATAACCATTTTCCTTTGTGTTTCTTCTGGCTATTTGTCGTTAGTAGCAACTTATTCGTTGATGTGACTACAGTCGGAGATGAAGCTCGGAAGTAATCATCTTCAACACCTGGTTCTGTCGCGGCTCTGGATATGACGGACATTATTGAAGATACGATGGATGCAGCATCCGTTCCTTCGTCCACTTCGTCCTCTGCCCCTTCAATATCTCGTCCCTCAACCTGTGGATGTTGTGATTGATCGTCCGGGGGCATAAGTTTTGAAGAGCGCATTGGACGTCTTGTGCGCGAAACGTCATACTTAAACGTTGGCGGAAAATTGATAGCTGCTTCGTGAAAGCCTTCAAACAACGTGCCCTTCTTCATGAGAGCATTCAATTGATCGAACTCAAAAGCCTGCGTATACTCTTTGGTCGCTTTCAGCCTCTATTAAGAGACGAGGTAATACGACGGAACAAACCTTGGCGAGATATGAGCCAATCTGCATGAAGCCGAGAGATGTCCAATCTGAAATTCAAGTCACCGCAAAGAAATGTGTAGTCAAACTTTTCCGTGAGGTCTAAAGAGTTTGAAATGAGATGGAGGAGGTTTTCCCTTTCATATTGACTAACCTTCAGCGACTGTCCGGGGGTCGTCTCCTGAGAGGAAAGTATCCACTTCCAGTTCAGACTGGGTGAAAATAATCAATCTAGCTCTAAAAGTTGGATGCAGTGGATTTACTTTGATTTTTGCCAGGTTAGCAAGGCGATGATTTATCCTTCCCTCATGCGCTATTTCCAAACATAAGGTAATGAGTACGCGAAGCTCAGAGAAACAAACAAGCTGACCTGCAAGATGTGCATTCAGAAACAAAAATGTTCTGCCGTCAAGTTTGAGACTGATCCCAACACCGCCTTTATTTCCAATCCTTCCACCAATAAGGCCGGCTGTGACTGAAGCCTTGGATGAGCCTAGACCGCGTAAGTTATTACCTCTGAAGAGAATGCCCAAAGCCACACCTTGCACTAATGGTTTCAAATCTCGATGGACATACAACGCAAGGTATATTCCCATCAATCGGTCCTTGATGAGTAATTGGTAGGGTCCTCTACGTTGTTTTTGAATCGACTTCTGCTTCAAAAGGGGTCTCGGAGTGCTAATCTCAGCAGTAGATGGAGACCCAGCCCGAATCGACGAGCCACCATGACATAGCCAGTCTTCAACCATTTGCGTCCAACCAGAAGCTACTTTTTCGTGGTTGTTGTCGTCATCCTCCCGTCGTTCCTTTTCCTTGACTTCTGCGATCGGTTTGTCGTCCTTGTCACCATCTCTCACCTTTTCTCGGTCTTTATCTACGAGCTTAAACCCAGCTGCCAGGCCCATTGGAATACCTGAAATTGATGCAAATTAGATATTCAAACAGCGTAATAATAGTAAATCACCAGATGGCGTAGGGCATTCCTGTCCAGCACTTAGCTCGAATTTATAATGGGTCCAACGACATTACGATAATAATAAGACTTACATCACCACAATGTGAAATGGATGATTTTTGTCGTTTTCGAGAACAGGAAATCTTCCCGGTTGGGCGGACGCATTGTCATAAAGAGGAACCTTACCAAGAAGCTCTTCAAGGTCTCCCTAAAATTCCAAAATGAACAACCATCTATTCTCAAGTCGCGTGCGCCGTACTTTTGGAAGGGAGTCATGCATATTCCATGTAACTATGCGAATCTTGAGAAACTTGGGGTCGATTATAGGGGACTTTTTGGGTCTTGCAGACAGGGCGCTCTTCTCAACTCTCTCTCTAGATGTTGTAGTAATGCCATTTTGTTGCGGTGAAAGTGGGAAGAGGCCCTGTAAGCGAGACAAGACACTGAATTGTTCACCTGTTCCCCAAGAACAACCAGCGGTTAGCAACAATTTACCGAGAGTGAAGGAAACCGTACGCCGTCTAGAGTCTACTTGAATACTTGTTGGCGTGGACATAAAGGCGGTCTTTACTGGTAGTATCGTATATATAGCCTTAGCGGGAAACTATTATAGCAACATGAGTTGGACATGTGCTTATGGACCAGCGCTAAGCCGCCAGAGACGAAGACAGGTTACATAATAAATGTCCTTACTGTCTCTGCGAGCAAGAAATCGATAGCTGGTAAACAACAGTAGGACTACATATACAAAAGCTGATTGGAAACTACTAATAACAACAGGCGAACGTAAAAGAAAGAGAGCACGAAAACCAGCGAAGAAAGGGGGATTAGGTATGAAGAAGAACAAAAGTACCACTGGTCAAGTGAAAAATAAAAGAAGATAAGACTGGTAGAAAAAGCAATAAATAGATTCAATCCATATTACGAATTAAAGATCGCCCAAGGCATATCAAGCGTGAGCATAGAACTGTCCCACTTCCATTCCGACGTCTGATGGTATGTTGCCTCACCATTATCAATCTCCCTCCACATCCCTAGCCGCAGCAGATCAGACGTGTTTTCCGTTTTGATATCCGTTGAGGTGGAACTGAATAAATGGTGTCCTGTCTCAGCGTCGTGATTAGACTCTGGACTAGGGTTCGTAGACGACGACGAGACCAGGTCTGGCGTCTTGGAGTCTTCATCGTCAACAACAAATGAAAAGTCGATAAACTCGTCAAATGCGTCAGCCAGAGGACCCGCCGCTAGTTCCAGTTCTCGAGTGCCGTTAGATTCGCCTGCTCCACTCCCCATGGAAATACCTGCAAATCCCATGGGATCAGGCGAAGGCCCACATCCTTTGAGCAACATGCCAAGCGTCTCAGAAATATCGCTCGTAAGCGACGATTGCTGGCCCTCTTCCTCCGACCCAGCGGCAGTTTTTATCATCTCCTTCATTTGGTTCATGAAAGAAGCCGCCTCTTCATCAGTCTGAATGTTGGCGATAGCTTCATTTTTCTTGAGCTGCGCTTCACTGGGTTGCGCTTCCCACTCCATCTTGACGCGCTTCGGTGGTGAACCCTCGTTAACGGCTTCTGATGCCTCAACGGCAATAGCTCCCCCACTGTTCGGTGTTAAATCTTCTTCCCTTTGCCGTTTGCCCGAGACGGGAGTCGCCGCGGCAGCAGGAGGAGGCTGTGAATTCTCCGAAGGTACAGCTGAAGCGATAGGTGTAGTAACGTTCACCTTAGACGCACGTCGTTGTCTCGATGCAGCCTTCGCTTTCGGGGCCGGCTTGTTTTTCGGGGATTTTGTATTTGCGGGAGGAGACGATGCAGTTGCAGTAGGTGTCGGCGTGCTGGCAACCGGCGTCGAAGCAGACACAGCAGGAGCTGGCGATGGGGTAGAGACCGCTGCAGAACCGGGAGTTTGTGGAGCTTTCCGTTTACCAGGAAGAGGAGGTTGAAGGGACGTGGAAGGGCCTGGAGGTCGGAGACTTTGATTGTGCGCTGGCTGTGGAGTCTGGGTTGGTGGCGGTGGATGTTGCTGAACGACGCTGGGTGGACGGTTCTGTGGGACCATATGTCGGACTTGTTGGGTCTGTTGCTGCTGCATTTCTGGCTTGTTCATCACGGGAGGAGCCATAAGATTACTCATGGCATGTGGCTGGGGTTGTTGACCCTGATGCTGTTTCTGCAGTAGCGCTTGGTGCTGCCTGAAGTTATTGAAGTGGGCGTTGAAGGAATCTGTGAGGTGCATCAAGTCGTGGTTCATTTTCTTAAGCTCCTCCAAGTTGACAATGTATCGAGGACCAGACGCAAAAGACATATTGTTCCACTGCTGATTAACGGTAGAAATCTGGGAAACTCAGCGTACAATAAAGTGAAAGATTTAGCAAACGACTTACAATACTGACCAGCCTCCTCAAGCCCGCCTCGTCTTTGAGGATGACAGCCATAGGCGCGAGCTTTCGATCCGTATCCACGCATTGCCGGTGAAGATGTTCTAACACTTGGCCGTATTCAACCTGCTGCTCGATCGGAACATCCATGTTCGCGTTAGCAAAACCTATGGAAACGCATAACTAAGTCGCAATCAGTTGGACTTCAAATTTAGCACCTACCTGACATAGCAAAGTTGTTCTTGAGCTGGGCCATGAGTTGAGCGGCCTGCGCGGTCACATGTTTTTGAGGGAAGTTGTGTGCCGTCATTTGTGGCTGCTGTTGTTGCTGCATCCGAGCCAACATCGGATCAATACCGTCCGGACCTGGTGGCTGCAGATGTTGCCCAACTGGTTGCTGTTGCTGTGATTGCGGACGATTGCTCATAGAAAGTGCGAGATTCTGCTGCTGCTGTGGAGTCGAAGGACCCGCCCCAAACGGTGAAACACCCATATTAGGAGGTCGAGGGCCCATTGTACCATTTTGGTCTGCCCCTGGACCCATATTTTGAGATGTGTTGGAGTTCCGCACACCAAGGGCAAACGATCTCTGATCTTGGAAAAGTCGTTGCAAATTTGGCCTGTGATTCTCGACCACTTGAATCGTCTTCTCATCGATACCCTGTGCGTGGAGTTCGGCAGCAGAAAAGTTGGACAAAGGGAGAAGCTGTTGCCATGCACGGTTGTTGGAGAGTGACTTCTGGTGCTGTTTATTCCTGCTTTCCTGCATATACCAGAGCTCAAATGGCACGATGAACTCCTTGTAGAGGTGTTGAAGAGACTGGGCGATAACAGGACCACATTTTGCAGGTTCAGTAGAAGTACCTGGAAACTGTACGAAACCGAGTCTCCCTCCGATGATGCACCACAAATTATCATTCCCTTCAATCTTATCAAACAAATGTCAGTAAGGAGAAAGGAAGGATAAACGACTCGAATATACTTTGGCAAAACCTCCCTCCTGCATGACTTGAACGTGGAGGGCATGCACATCCAACGAGCGATTTTCCATATTGAGCAGCCGAGGATCAATCTTGGCGCCACGCCTGTCGCAGAATGCTTTGAACACCAATTCAAAGCGTTGCTTTTCCAACAACAAAATATTTGTTGGGATTAACGCTCCTCCCCCTTGAGCACCAGGCATTATTGACTGCGATGCGCCAGACGCAACCTGATGCTGCGAATTCGCTCTCGAGAAAGGGACCTGGCCACCCATGCCATTAACAAAAGGATTACCGACACCGCCGCCACCCTGAGGTTGTGACGATTGTTGGGAATTAGGGACAGTGCGATTAGGACCGAGAGTTGAATTGACGAGCTGATTGTTCTGACTTTGAAGGTTTGGACTCGTTTGCATAGGATGGGAGGGCTGCCCTGGAAGCATTCCCATGAACGGTCGAGATGTCTGCCCATTGGACGGGTCAAAAGATTGAGCGGTGTTGACTTGCGACATCCACGGCTGATTGGGTGGCTGTGCACCATTTCCACCACCAGTCATACCCTGCTGTTGTCTCCTAACGAACATAGAAAGAATTCGGTATTAATTTTATATACACGTTTATCGCAGGTAGAACGTACCAAGCCATGATCATCGCCGACAAGTATTCCTTCCTTTTCAAAATCTCCATCTGTATCTCTTTAATTTTTAGACTAAACTGAGATTCGGCAGCAGGATTCGTTCCTCTGACGAGATTTAGTCTCTGTACCCACTGGTTGAGATTTGCCTCCTGAGTGGTTATCACCGTCCGCATGACATTAACACGGTTGTGGAAATCTGGGATGGGTCTTCCGCTGGCCATAGGACCAGGGAGTCCCTGCTGAGGTGGTTGCACGGCCTGGCCCACACCTGAGGGCTGCTGCATGTTATTGGGATGGGGAGGATGGGGAGATTGACGACGGAGTGTATCTGTGGAAATCCCGGGTGACATGAATAAATCAGCAGGCTGACTTTGGTTCATGGATGGCGGAAATTGCGGCGGTTGGTTATGGGGTGACTGCTGTTGTGACGGCTGGGAGAATTTATTCTGATTTTGATTCATGTTCATCGCCTCTAGTTGTCTACCTGTCTGTGAGTTTGGAAGGACGCCGGAGGAAGTACGGTTGGGAAGAGAGGCAGCACTGACGCTCCCATTGGACATGCCCATGTTAGAGAACGATTGAGGGATATGGGATTGCTGGGACATATTCGACGGGTGTTGTTCGTGGAAGGTCTGCTGCTGAGGATTGCCGCCGAGGACCGGAGGACCACTGCCGGATTGTGGCATCCCGAGACCGATGCCAAATGGCTGCTGTTGTGGCTGCTGCTGCTGTTGTTGTGGCTGGCGAGGAAACTGATTGGGTAGATTGCGCTTCATGAGCTCTGCAAACTAAAGCAAAGAGTCAGCATTGGACGCCGCGGATAACGAGTATCGGGGCAGAAGAGCGGAGACAAGAGGACTCCCACGGCAGGGAACATGAAAGATCGGAGACGATGAGGGCAATGAAAGGGATTGAAGAGCTTACATGCGCTGAATTGTTATGATTAACGTCGGCTCCAGCATTCTGTCTAAACTGCTGCATCTGTTGGGCCCACATCCTTGCCTGGTCCATGCTCGACTGATTTATGGACGGGTGTTGCTGGTCCTGCTGTGGCTGCTGCCCTAACTGTTGCTGTTGCTGACCAGACTGCTGTGCCTGCTGTGAGTTCTGATGCTGCTGCTGCTGCTGTTGCTGCTGTTGGAGAAGGTTGCTGCTATAATTCGGAATCACGTATGGCGGCAGGCGATCAGCCATGTTTAACGACGAGCGGGTGGTATTTTGGAGCCTAGAAGACGGATACCCGAGTCCCTGCGCCGTATCTAGGCTGAGAGCGGCAGTGGAGGAGGGGACGGCGCGAGCTTGGCCGTGTCGTCGTGGTGGGAGCAAGAAAGCAAGCAACTCGCAGGCTGTGGCTGACATCTCGACATGTTTGCCGGAGTTGACACCAAAACTCAAAGTTTCAATATAATATGTTTCTACAATTATTATACACATTCACCCTACAATTACAGACTACTTCCACATGCTTCTGGGTCCAGGTTAACCACTTTACCAGAATTTTCTTTATCGCTGAAGATGCTAGGTCCTGCTTCTAATATTACATCCCCGTCAGAATCTTCTGTTTCCGTGCTCTCCATTGACTCGTCTCCCAGTAGTCGTTGTCTTTCTGCTATCTTCTTGTTTTTCCCAATACGAGGAGGTCCAACTTCCACAATCCTGTCTTCCCCTTCGTCCGCAATTTGTCCTTCTTCATCTTCGTCGCCGCCATCGGCCGCGTTCTCTACTTGTCGCCGGAACCAATACCGGAGGCCGACCGGAATCATCACCCCAAGTACAACAGCCGCCAATCCGAAAAAATTTCGCCAGCTGATCAAATGAAAATCGTCGGCGCTCGTCATTTCATCGAGCCCTCCTCCGATCGTGGTGTGAATAACGCTCACTCCCAAAATTCCAAGAGCTGTGCTCATCCAGAACGGCACAATGCCAATTCCGACATGCGGACAGACGATATTGACTACCCAATGAGGAGGAAGGGGCATTATTCGAAGGACGATGAGAAACGAGATAACATTCTCTTTGTTCTCGCGGATCTTTGTGGCCCACTTGTCTAGCTTAGCTTTCCATTTCGGGAGTGTAAGGAGCGCTGGGCCAAGCGCGGAAGAGATCAAATAACAAAGTGTAGCACCCGTCGCAACGCAACAACAAACGAGTGGCAGTGCTCTAGCCACACCCCACATAGCACCTCCAAGGATGGAGAGATACATGGATCCTGGAAGCGAGAAAGCTTGTAGGCTGGAACAAATAAATGACATAAGAAATGAGATCCACAACAGTGGGGACAACGTACAAGAGGTATACAGTCACATAACAGATGAGTATCCTGAATGGATATATGTCTCGATACTTCTTTACAAGTGAGTTGAGTTCTTGTAGTTGTTGAAAAGACTTTGGGACTCGAAAGAACTGTCTGTCGGCACTGATAAAAGAAAAAAGGAAGTCATTGAATGACAATCTAGCAGAGGAAACACTTACGTCTCAAGGGTAGGAAGAGCCAGCCAAAGCAACCCTCCTAGAAAGATCGTACTGATGATGAAAATAGCAGCCATCTTAAGAGTAGCATTGAAAATAATTCTAGCGGAATTTGGAAGGCATGGGGAACGGGGAATGGTTGCGCCGTATGTCGGCGTTTCAGGGGAAAGAAGATACGACCTGTCGCTGCTGTCGTCGTCACGATATTCTATAGTATTGAGGGTGTATACAGAGGCATTGCAAGCTGAGGAATCTTGCTGGAGCACCATAGGAGTTGTGGTCTGCGGCCTCATCCTTGCGGTTGCTGCGCAAAGATTCCCTTTCGAGTAATGCTGATTTCGAAAATTACGTAAGCACGCCCAATATACAAGCTCAGGCTCTTCGTTTTGAAGTTGGATAGGGTAATACAGAATATGAGTGTCAAATATCTTGTTAAGCGTTTCGTCTCTTGAATTGCATATCAATTGGACCAGGGACCCAAATTTACGGGCAATGATGGTTTGATATTTCCCATCGGTCTGACTCGGAGACAAATTTTCGTTGCAATCAATATAATTACTATTGAGAAGACGAAGCATGAATTCGGTTGCTAAACACCTAAGACCACCAGAATAGCTTACTTGCCATTCTTTTCTCTTAAGCTGCTCCTCATCGATTTTCAATTGTAAGCATTTATTTTGTTGATTATTTACATGTGCCAA
>Ga0307514_10002398_pt1 | contig 19576 bp, 25 predicted proteins | sample 16_EM_MG_FD_203088 | JGI IMG/M metagenome (GOLD analysis project Ga0307514, IMG submission 203088) | Populus trichocarpa ectomycorrhiza microbial communities from riparian zone in the Pacific Northwest, United States - 16_EM | ecosystem: Host-associated > Plants > Roots > Unclassified | place... | reverse complement strand
ATATAAGTATATCCTGTAACCGCCCAATAACGGCCGGGGACGGTGGATGACTGCCGATGACGGTGTTTTCACCGTCCCCGGCAGACAACGGGCGTCCAGCCGTCATTTATATGCTAGGACGGGACGGACGGATTTTGCGCCGTCCCGTCCGTCCCAGTAAGAACTCGGACGGCACTGCCGTCCCGGCCGTCGGACGGGACGGTTGAGAACACTGCATGTACCGGTTGGGCCAAGTCCAGTCCAGACCATACCGGTCCCCGGACTACTAGTCCATGGTCTGGTCTGGTCCGAACCCAGGACCGGACTGGACTGTTGCCAACGCTGCCCCATGGAAATCGTGTGTCTGTGGGATACAGAAGACTGCAGGCACTAAATGGCTGGGATTCCGGTAGGAGAACATTGCTAACTCGCACAATCACCTCGAGGGTGCGTGCAATGGTTATCAGCGATGGTCTCGTGTGTTAATAGAGCTAGTAATTGCGGATGTTATCAACTGTGCTGTAAGGGCTGCGTACTCGATGCATAAGAGGACTGAGACACTCAATTAGCTCACGATAAAGACAATGGTCGAAATTGAGTTGAGGGGTAGTGGAAGCATGGGACCAAGACTGAGAGAAACCAATATTTTCTATCTGATATGTATTTAGCGACAATCCATTGATGATCATAGCTCTTTGAATGCTTCTAATGACCGCTGGGCACCTAGTATAATTCCACGAACGGCCACCGCTGAGGGTGTGACCTCGTATTAGGAATGCATTTCTGCCCACTAGCTTAACCAGATACTTGCTCATGAATTAGAGGAGGTCCGTGGAGCTCACGGGTAAAGGGAAGCTATTTGATTGTACCCTTGCCTGGTGAATGACTCGCATGCAGATTTATTGCAGAATCATTGCGGGGTGTTTTTAGTTCTCTGCTCCTAACTATGTTGTTCATGTAGTAAGAAATGATCTCGATAGCTCGATACCTAGAGTTGTGACTGAGCGGAAAGATTAATCGGGGATGGATAGTAGGATATTTCGAACATGAGTAACATTGTTCACGGGCTGTCCCGGGGCCGGACTGGGACGAAGAAGAGGAGGAATAGTGCGACATTCATAACTCGGGGTGACGGGTTTCTTTTGTTGTTTTCTGTGTTTTCCTTAAGGGTGTTGGGATGCCGGCTTTGATGCATGAAATAAGGCACCAGATAGGATCTGGGAAAAACAGAAAAATGTAGGGAGCTGTCATGATCTATGAGGTCGCATATTGCTTGATAAATATAACTGATTACACACACACACAGTAACATTGTTGGCCAGTAATAGAAGAGTTTAGAGCTAATGGTAAAAATATGGTCTTTTTATTCATTGTGGTTGTCCCGCGTTAATTGTCGGTTCGAGGTTTTTGCACGCCTGTATCACTAGGCTGCCGTCGACGGTCATCTATAGTTAAAACTGAATCTGTATCCCCCACTTCCCCCGTGTCCCTGAACAGGGCCTCAAAACCCAATTAGAAAAAACCATCCCAAGAGTATTGTACACCAGTTGTTTCCTTTAGGTCCCTAATGATTGCTTGCAAGGGAGTCACAATCACAAACTCATTCTGACGATTCTTCCCCATGACCATTCCCGCAGCCCATAGCGAGCCTTCCTGTTCAAGAAGTAAAGCCGAACCGCTATCCCCCCGATTTGCAAATACTCCACTTTCGGCCAGCCCAACCACTGCGATTTCGGTGGTCTCTGCTCCACTTATCCACCTCTGCAGATAAATGCAGTTTACTTTGCCATAGGTCGTTGCGGTCGTTCGCCCACACTTGATAACGGAACTTCCAGCAATGATTCCATCAGTCCAGCATTGGACCAGTCCAGACCGGGTACGTCCAAGTCCAGTCCAATCCAGTCCGAGTAATTTTTGGACCAGGATCGGACCAATCCCCACTTTTTCTGGACCTGGACTGAACTGGCCTGGACTGATTTGGACCAGTCCAGCACAGTGTCCAGGTTTAGGGTATTTTTTCACTGTATCGGTCTTTTAATGGGGGGAATATATCTCGATGGCACTAAATATATAGTTAGAACTGTCATAATTTCACCCAGAGTGGGTATCCGGAGGTGTGCGGTGATAAATGTGAGGATGAGTCATGTTTTCAGTGGTACTTGACTAAGAAACAATGTCGAAATTGCAAGTGTGTGCGGACTAGTCCAGACCAAGCCCGTCCAGTCCCAGACTGCCAGTCTTGGGCTCGGTCCAGTCCGACCTAACGGTTGGACCGGACCGTACTGAGCCCTACCCCAGACCGGGTCCGTCCGGACTGGTGGAATCATTAACTTCCAGGCTCCAGAAGTCCAGCCTTAGACACTTTCTCATTCTCAAAAAGGTTGTGCCCATACCTATATCATCTCAGGCCACTATTGACAGAGTTACTCAAGCCGGAGTTCCCACCTTCCAATGTCGATAGTGAAAATTGCGTAATCTAACCGACTTTTTGCGCAGGGTCCACTTCGCTAAATGATGTCGCCCCATGCGAGAGCAATTCTTCGTTATGGATTTGAAGAAGGCCGGCTGTGTCCTCGAATTTTGTTGCAACAACTGACCCAAACTTCTTGCCGACCAACTTGACTCTCTCGATATCCCCGCCCGCACCGACTACCTGTACTCCTTCAGGGTCCGAACGCCGCTCAAACCTCTGAAGTAATCCGTCTGCCTCTTCTTGGCGCCATTTCCTGGTTGCTAGTTGCTCGGGGCTGTGGTTGGTGTATGGAACGATAAGGTTCAATCGCCCCGTTAATTCTAATGTCGACGGAGAAACCACTTCAGTCCCTGGCAGAGCGTCAGGAAGGCAGTGCGCGGCCGTGAGCCCGAATAAGTTGCCATCGGAATCCCTAAGGTACCCCCCAAAACTTCCAGCCTCCGAAATGCAATCTCTGATTCCTAGCGAGACATTCTCCAATGACACCTTCTCCCTCTCTTCCACTACTCCCGCTGCCCAATCCCTATATCCGACGACGTCTTGGATTTCGTCTTCCTTATAGAGATACTCGATCGTAAATGGTGGACGTTCCTTTGGGATGATCTTTGTATCGGGGTAGCCGATAATCAATGTTGGCGCAATGGATCCTTCTTCGCTAACTATTCCTGCGATTAGACAATAGGAGCCCTCCACCGAATGTTTTCTCAGAAGCTTGCTGCACCACCGTTGAATGGCGGGAATCTCCTTGACACGCTCCTCTATAGTCACCATCCTAGAGGCCTCCATCCCGCTGTACACAGAACTGTTGGTTGAAATTCCAAATCCCGCTGAAGAGTATGAAGTTGATGGTAGTTTGGGGCTACCCCCAAGTCTGGAGTTCAGTGCTGGAAGAAAGATTGCCGGTGATGGCCGTGGTGTGGAAGTGTCTGGCTCGTAGTCGACTCGAGGGCGTACTACCTTACGGGAGGTATTGGCAGAAGGTCTGGAGCTCGCTAAACTGTATGAAGCTGAGGGTAGGTTGAAGCTATCCTCAGGTCTGGAAGGAAACACCGGAAGGAAGACTGCCGGTGACCGTGATGTGGAAGTGTCTGGCTCGTCGTCTACTCGAGGGCGTACTGCCTTATGGGATGTACTGGCAGATGTTCCGGCGCTCGCTGAACTGTATGAAGTTGAGGGTAGGTTCAAGCTATCTTCGGGTCTGAAGGGCAATGCCGGATGGTGGGCTGCCTGTGATGGTTGCAACGTGGAACTGTCAGTGGTGGTGAGGAGGGCGTCTTGGTCTCGGGCCTCGACGATAGGAGACTCGCGCCTTTGAAGTTTGGTAAAACGACCTGTAGCGTGGTCTCGCTCTCGGTGCCGCTTGCGTTTCTTAGCCATGGTGTGAGTGGGTGATGGATGAATGGGGAACAAGAGAAGCTAGACCGAGTGGCATATGGATGTAGTTACCTGAAGTTACCCGTTTTTTACGGGGGTTACGAGACTCAAAGACTCAAAGACGCGGTACTCGTACAGCTGAACCAATCCTCACTCAGCATCAAAACCCAAGTACCCTTAAACCTAGGACCCCGCCCGTCGTTTTTTTATCCGAATACAACACAGTACGCTCGGTTGTGTTGTACGGCTCAATCGGTTTGAAATTGCCGATAAGGGGGCGTGGTTGTCCAGTGAGTATTCACGCGACGCAGGTGCTGGACAAAACCAAAGTATCTGCACTCACATCAGGTAGAATGTTACCCGGATTCGAAGAAGCGATGTTCACGTCATCGGCAGATAGTGCCAAGAAGGTCCAGAAAAGCGGGACCACGATGTGACCTCAGATCCGCTTTGTATTGTATGGATGTATATTGCCCCCGAAATCCCAGCGCCTGAACACCATTCCCGTAAACCCCCCCATCTCGTCGCTGCCTCCCGTCAATGCAGCTGCTGTATGGTAATTCGAATATATTGATTTTTCTCGACATTTTTTGCTGTGGTTTTGTCGCCCTACCCCGTCGTGTCGCTTTACACCGTAAGATACGTTATATATTTGTATCCGTCAATGTAGGTGGTAACTTTTGTACGATAGCAGGAGAGGAGAAACGGAGAAGAGATATACGGAGAGGGGAGAAAGTGGAGGGGAAGAAAATTATGACGGGAGAAAGAGGTTGGGGCGAAAAGAGATGTGAAGAAAGGAAGACAGCGGTATGATTGATATCAAAGCACTAGAATTGTGTAATCAGTGAGAAGTGTTACTTATCAGAGAGCTGTAGACGCTGGACAATGACCCTCAGAGCACTAGATACAGACGCTTTGACTACACACTGGAAGAACGTTAGCAATGGAGGGGTAGAAGGCAAGTTCGGCGATAAAGAGATGGGTTCTATTGGTGCTGGAAATGGATATCTAGAACATTGACATCTAGAACATTGAAAAGGCAGGAAACCTATCTTGAACAGAACCAGAAACACCGTGAGGGATAACCCACCCAAGAACCCCAGAGAAACCAAACCCGCGGCCAAAATATGATAGCTACCTATGCCTTTGCCTTCCCGTTCTTCGGCACCAATAGCGAGAATCTGATGTAATGCCATGGACAGTAATGACTACTTCCGACGCTGCTTTGCAGCTCACCTACTTAACGTTTGTATCCTTACCATGAGGATTCCCCAGTATCGTTGCAGTAACAAAAGCAAAACGTACCAAAGTAGCAAACGAGCTGAGATGGAACAGACGAGTATGTAGAAGGTTTCTTGACATCTACGACGATCAAAATAGACACCAAACGATAATCTGTAGACGGCTACTTTTAGCGTTGCGCTAGCCTACCGCAGGTAAATAAGGCCGGCTGCCAAACTAACTAAACGATTTTTTCCAAGGTCCCCATATCCGAGGGCGTAATTGATGACTCTAGTAATCTCCACGTTTTTCTGGGTGATACTGGGGCAAGGAATTGAGAATCACGCAAATATCAGAGCATGACCTTGGTATTAAGCTAAGGAGAGCGCATACCTTTCTCTTATCAGATCGGCACTGCTGACACATGTAAACTAACTTCTGTTTGTAGGGTTCGCATTTTTTCTTCTTGACAATGCAAAACGTGCAAGTTCCAGAGGTTTCTGACTGTCAGCACTTTCCCCCCGGCCAGTAGGGAGGAGCCGGAGGGGAGATAGTTGTGATGTTTAGCAACTTGCTATTTCTTCGGCTTTCCTTTTCTTCGGCTTTCCTTTTCTTCGGCTTTCCTTTATTATTTTGACTGCTAAAAATGGAAGTATCACAAGCAGCTGTCCCTTCTTTACCCTGGAAAGTGGCAGGTCTGTAGGACATATTGGAGTGTTGCTGATGAAGTACTCGTTTTGGGCCCTGGAGGGACTTGGGGGGCGGCTACACCACTTCTAAAGACAGCTCTATTACTAGCAAACCACCGCCATCATCATTCCCAAAGCTCGCCAGAATTTACTTATCACATAACAATTAGCTTTACAAATTCTCAACTCGTCGTTACATATTTTAGTTACATTACTGTGGTTTCGGGGCGCGGGGGAGTCGGCTGCAACTGACAAACGGCACGATAATGGAAAGTTACGATCCAGGGGATAAGCACTTGGTAATCATTGTAGACATCGGTAGTTCACTGCAAAGCCTACTGTGACAATCTGTAAGGCCCGGTAACGATTTTAGGACAGTGAGACGTTGCAAAGCGTCGGTGTAAGTGGCCATCGTTCGAAATGTGTCTCTTCAGATACATTCACGTATAGAAACAGTTATGTCCTAAATACTGTAAGACAAAGGTGGCATAGACTACTTCCACCTGAGATTATATTCATCAAAGGTGCAATTTAAGTACAGCAGACCGAATTCCCTTGTGTGTCCCTTTCCCTGAGAGCTGGTCATAACACTTTCTGGAAGCGCCTCTTGCAAAAAGGCATCGCGAAATTATAGTTTAGTTTGCAAACCTAGTCCGAAGTTTGCAGACCTGTGTGTGTGTGTAATCAAGTTTATTGTCTGCATGCCAGCTCTGAAGATTATGGCAGACCAGCGGGAGACATAGATCACATGTGTTCGAGAAGGCTTCGCGTTGACTCCCGTAAAATTTCCCACCCAATGTTGTAACATCATGTATCCCCAGCTCAGACATCGGTGGCGCTTCGCCTAACGCTATCGACACCAAAGACTACCCCAATATCAACACCGAAAAACCAAACGTCCTTCAGGACCTGTTTCCAGATCTCGCCTTGATACGCCAATCAAGGTCCATTCGTGATTAAGCCTTGCATTCCCCCGCGCAGCCTCCACGCTTTGCCCCAACAAATCCCATGCGTCGATAGCTGCGCTGTCCGCCTTCTGTTCCGTAGCCTCAATTGCTCCCTCACGTGCCTCAAGGCTGATCCTGGCGGAGTTATACCAATGATCGGTCGAAGTAATGGCATTGCCTTTCTTAGCGGTTCGGAGGGACAGTTGATAGAAGGCTTCGATGGACTCCATATAAGCAGTAACCAAGATATTATATATAATCTCGATGATGGGGCGGAGGCCATGGACGAACTCGCGAGGGCCCTCATATGCCCGGATATCTGGCAGGAAGAATATCCTGCGCCCGTTGTATTGGCCCGCTGACACAATTGATTCGTCCAAATGGCGGGTTGCGGTGTTTCTCGCGAAGCGGAAGAATTGAAAACATGTCCCATCAGTTAGAATGCCGAAGATTGAAACCTGTAAGCCGCCCGTGAAGTTGTAGTAGTCACAGGCGTCACCTTCGGCTAGAACCTATCACCGCAGTTCGTTACGTCAGCGAGCGAGACCATACACCATATGAGGGTGGGGGAGTATACCTGTGCAATCGCATTCACCCTTTCCTCACGGGTGCCGAGTACCAATTTAACCTCCATAAACAACACTGTAATCCCTCCGAACGCGACAAATTGGTGCTCGATACACCCTTTGGTAGTGACTTTGCCCTCCCTAAGGCACTCCGGGGTGTTCATGAGTAGCTGTCTAAATCGAGGTATCCCATGGATCGTAACTTTCGATTCCCAGACCGTTTGGGCCATGGCAACCGACCCCCGCACACTGAAACCACGGTGATGCAACTAAATTATGGAATGATGGGCTGAGACTTTGTAAAGTCATTTGGTAGTATAATAGGTATATTCTAGCGAGTTCTAGGGGTGCGGATGTACCGGAGTGGTAATAAACAGAGCTAGTTTTGTCGGAGTGTAGCCACTATATTTGCAGTTCAAAAATCCGAAAATGTCGACAAGAATACTGCGACAGCGAGACCACAACAATTTCTATGGACTTGCACTTCCCAAAGATAATGGATAAGTAACTTTTGATGAACGTCCCCCAGCGGCATTACCCAAGGACCATTGAAAAGCGGAAAAACAACGAACCACGAAAAATCACTCGCATACCCCGCTGAACCGGTTGTTACAGATGTACATGATGTTACAGGTCTGATACATGGTCACGGCTGCAGGGGCTGATGCCTCCTGTATATATCTCGAGTCTTTCTCCTTCTCTCTTCTCTGTACCATAGAATATACGCACACGGTTCTCCCTAACTTCCATATCGTAACACCGGTGCCTTATGACCGCAAAGACCATTGTCTATGTCATCCAAAAGCAAGCGAACGGAAGCTGGAGGGTGGAAGGAAGTGGAAGGAACTTTCTGTGCTGGAACTAGGAGTTTGGTTGGGGATTGTGATTTATATGGCAGTGCACAATTCACCAGCAGTAAGAGACTATTGGAGGCATGATGGCCGTAATCCCACCCACCCTATTTGTGACTATATGGGCCAGGCTCGATTCGAAGAGATAAAAGAAGTATTTCCATGTGCCCCCACCGGATCTACCAAAGGAGACGCTGTCACAGCGCGAAGCCGAAGCAGTGGTTAAACACATCTCCCACCACCAAAATGAACTCGAGACCCTAAGCCCAACATCTGTATCACAACGCGCTGTATCTATTCACTAAATCGATATTTTGTATACGACATTTCTCAATATTCTGCACAGGAAGGTTAGATACAATCACACTATAGGACCTGCTTCGACAACTTTCAGCAGTTTTAAGATCCTTATAGTGTGGATGGCAATATAGGAATGAAACCAAACAAACCGCGGCTGGCCATGTATTGGCCTTGTGCTAATATAGAAGACGGAAGTTTTCGGATAGGCGGCGGTAAGCATATGATAAGTGATGGCCAAGCAGCACAGGAATTCTACTCTCTATTTTACTTCTACTTGGATGTAAAAGGTCAGGAGCCAATTCGATCAATGAATATAGCTAAAAGATCGAGAGGAGGTCTGTGCACAGTAGCAGATAACCGCGATCTCGCAAATCTAGCAGAAATCGTCGATCCCCCGACCGGCTACGCGTAGCGCTGCCAATTTGTTCCGGCTTTGCTAAGAGGAGCGTTGGGAGTTGTGCAGCGGAAGAGGTTTATATATGTTCCGACTGGATGGCGAAGAAATCGGCTTTGTGAATAAGTCGGCTGCTTTGTGAATAAGTTGACTGATTCATGAATAAGTCAACTTTGTGAACCAGCCGACTGAACAATGAATCTCAGTCAACTGGGAGATAATGTCCTCAACTTTACCATGCAGTCGACTGTACTATAAAGTGGTATGCTTTAGTAGTGCCAGCATCTCCAGCCTGCTTCCATCTCCAAGTGCACTTCATTTACGCCTCCAAGAGCAGCACCATCTGCAACCAGTGCCATCTCCAACTGGCGCAATCTGCAGCCTGTGCCATCTCCAACCAGCACTGTCTCCAGCTCGCGGCATCATCAGCATGTTTCCATCTCAAAGTGCACTTCATTAACGTCTCTAAGAGCAGCACCATCTTCAACCAATGCTGTCTCCTCTCAAATAGCACTTCATTCACATCTCCAAGAGCATTCCAATACTGTCTCCAGCCCAAGCATAAGCAGAGCTACCAGCAGGCCATGAGCAGTGAACGCTTCCTGGCGAACCCTGAGTTTACATCAATAGATAGCAAGATAGATAGAGAATATAAAAGTGCCATGATGTACACAATGGTGTGTATGGCAGAGAAGGCTATGAAATGATAATTGTTGCAACCGGGAAAGCTGTGTAAAAGCCAGAAAGCCTAACTGGCCAGGCCCAAGCCTGGCCAGTTATGTGCTGAAACTGTCTCGTCCAGCCCACTGGGAACTTGAACACTGCTACTGGGCTGCATAGATCCATAGTACTTCATAGTGTCCCCGTGCAGATCATCAGATTGAGCCGTTACCAATGCCCACATATTTGCCATTTCCCCATGTGCCCATGCTCTATAGCCACCATGTGCAATTGACAACATAGTACCAATGTTCACACGCAGTCCAGAGGAGCCCATAGTACCCATGTGCAAACTTTCCTGTGGAATGCTGTCCGAAAAATCGGTTACTATGAGCTGTGCTACATGTAAGGTCATTTTTGCCGGTGCAGTATGACGTTTGATATTGTAGTACAGTCAACTGCATGGTAAAGTTGAGGACTTTATCTCCCAGTTGACTGAGGTTCATTGTTTAGTTGGCCGGTTCACAAAGTTTATTTATTCGCAAATCAGTCAGCTGGTTCACAAAGTTGACTTATTCGCAAATCAGTCGACGTATTCACCAACCAGCTGACTTATTCACAAAGCCGAATTCTTCACCACCCAGTCGGAACATAGACACCATTAGCCTTCCAATTCCATAATCCAAGTCACAATCTATTAACCGACATTCGTAGACCCCGTACTAACGTATTTTACCAGGTGACCGCCCATGACTGGGAAACCGACCACCCGCGGGCGGTATTTAATGACCCAAATGACCTGTCTTAACCACTCTCCCTGACCTAGCCACTACTGGGGGTTGACTACTAACCCCTTCTCTCCCATTTCCATACTCCATAGCATCCTCTAGGTCCAGCATATCACCAATATATACAACAGAGTCCTCCTCCCCCCCATTCTCCTCCTCATTCCACTCCACTTCACCCACCATATCTTCTTCCTCATCCTCCCAATCACTAAGCACAATTACAGGTGCCTTCTTTGTACCTATGATCTTTATTTCCACATGTTTAGAGCTCTTTGATCCCTCTCCAGATGATACTACCTTAGCTGCAGCCTTTTCTTGGCGCATTTTGGCTTTGGTTACTTTTTCTCTTCTAGCCTCTCTCTTTCTTCCCTGAGCTGAACCACATCCTCAGCTGTATATACATGAGCTTTACCAAGGTGGCAGAGGTCTTTTGCTGGTACCACATTGGTGTCCTTGGCCCCTGAGCGAAGTGTTCTCAGCATTTCATCTTCTAATTCCTTATCTGCAAGTGTACCCTGAGCTGACCTTCCCAGCTGTGCTACAAGAGCCTTCAGCTTAAGAGAGGAAGGTGATTGTTGAGTGACAAGGTGAAGTGCACTGCGGGCTAATCGGCTTACAGCTCTGGGCTGTCTGGGGGTTGCACTGAGGAGTGGAGTGGGAGTGGCTGGCGGAGATTCAAATCGAGTAATATTTCGTGACTGCCGAAGCAAAACCTTGCATGGGTTTAGAGGCCAGATCTCAGTTGCCTCAAAGGCACTCAAGATGTTGTTCTTGGTATATGCTGCAGCTCTAGCACATGTGACAAGGCTGTAGGAAAGAGTTAGAGTGGAGTATCAAGTGATATAGCAGGTGGACTTACTTATAAAACTGTCCTTTCTTAATTGCATTCCCTCCTTTTCTAACCCATATATCCAGTTCATTGCTGTAGCAGTGCAAAAGAGGACCAAACAGCCCAACATCTAGAGGTTGAAGGATGTGTATAGAGTGTGCAGAAAGGCAAATAGGGTGGATATTTCTTTTCAAGCAAAAATCGAAAAATTGCCATGTTAGATGAGAGCCATGCCCATCAAGGATTAGAATATGTGGCTTGCCCTTTGCACTGTAATAGTCAGCATAAGCAGGAGATCAATCTTATGGTACAAACATCTTAGTAGTATATTTCTCAAAGTTCTATTCCACCCATTCCAGTCCCAGTTCATTGTCAGTCCAGCCTTTAGTTAACCATGCAAATGTTGCTTGCTCTTTATCTTGCACGCCAGCATGCCATCCTAGTAGATGCCTAGACCCCTTGTAGATATACATGGGTGGTATAACTCTACCATCTGCTGAAATGCACTCTATAACTGTAACCATTTCACGATTTCCATCCTGGGTATAGCGGGGATTCTTTCAACCTCTATGGCATATTACCGTCACTTTGAGAGCCTGACCAAGTAGAAAGCCCTTTTCATCCATATTGTAAATGTTTTCTGGTTGTGCATTGAGCTTTCTGACAAGTTTTCCAAGCTACAGTGACCAGTATTAGCTGAAAATTAATGTATATACTAAAATGACATACCTTGCAAAAAAAGTCCTTCAAAATTGCAGAATCATTTGCATTAGCCCTTTGTCTATCCAGACGTTGGCTGAACTTGGTAGTGATGGCAGGATGGCGGTTGAGAAAGCGTGTCATTCAGTGTTTACCAAGTTGTCGTCGCTGATGTGAAGGTAGAAGGGACATTGCAAATACCTTAACCATCTTCCCTTGCAACAGATGTCCCAAGTCATCTAGAGTCTCACAAAACCTAACAATTGATTTCTCCTCTTCTGGAGTTGGCAGCTGCTCCATCTCATGTGCTGCACCCCTTGGCTGTGCTCCTCTGAGTCGGTCTCGCAAGGTTCCACATGGTATACCGTATGTTGAAGCAGCAGCGCAGATAGATGGTTCAAGACCTGTGCAGTATTCATGTTTGGCTTCGTGAATCTCATTCTCTCTGTCAATCACTGCATCTCTGCACTTCACTCTTCCCATGGTTGCGTTGTTGTGGGGCAAGAGTGAAAATTGAGTGTGTGAGCGGGGTAATTAACAACCCTGCTCCGGGCGCTTGCATGCTTTTTTGCGTGATCGGTTGCTAGGCCGTGGGCGGTTAGACGGTAAAATACGTTACTGCATCTGACGGTACAATATGTTGGATGGGAATAGAATCATTTTTCATCATGCGTGGGGGAAGGTCAAATAAGCTACATATGTACCAATCGGACTCATTACAGGCTTCGAAATCTCACATACACATCGGTCTGTATGCGCCTTGTGCCATTGAGGGACTCACTGTTCGTCGGCTTGATGGCACATGCAATTTTCCTCAAGACGAGCCAAAGTAGTGGTAACTGATGTAGGTGGCGGTATGGATGGTAGAGATACCGGTCGGCAGCGAATGACTCTACAAACGTCCCAAATGCCTCAGCGAGCTCCACGTCCGCTTCGAAAACTTCAATGTCTTATTCACCGCACGTCTGTACAGCAGTGATCCTGTTGCATTATCTAACATTGTTAGCTTCCGTATCACTGAAGATAAGCGCAGAGGGCGCACTTACAGAGTTTCAAAGCCGCATGAAGACTAATCAAGGCATCAAAGGAAAGCCCGGAATATCTCAAATCGGGAACATTATCGTGGGGAGCTGTAGGTGACTTTGAGGTTAGCTCTGTTGTAACTGACGGAGTTGGTGCGCAGTCTTGAAACCTCGGCGAGCAGCCACCGTCCTGGAAAGCACCTCCAGTGGCTGGTGGTGGTGATGGATGGTAGGATGAACGCTATGGAGTTAACAGACACATGATGAAAAAGACTAATAATGAACAAGTTCAATTTTGAGGGGCCGAGTGATACGCAACCCGCAATAAAACTACAAATAGTGCTTTGCCCATAATTTAGCTCGTACACGAACAGAACATTTTTGCCGACTATACTCTGCACTTGATCCGGCATCACATCTAAAGTATTTGGCGGCTTTGTAAGATGGGCAGCAAAATGCCTGATTGTTTCAAGATCATGCACAAGTTCGGGACCGGGCATACAGACAAAAACATTAGATAGTGAGACTTTCTATGGTATCTCTGCCATCAGCAACATATAAACCTACATGATCATGCCCATCATCCAACGCATCCTCCAAACTACAAACTCCTTAGAAACCCCGCATTAAAAAAAAACGGTCAACATCTATCCTCTACCCCTCATAATGCTCCCCTTTCACACCCCCCTTCTCCAGCGTCTCTCTGTAGTCCTCAGCCGGCACCCATCCGGGGCTCTTCCTCGCCGACGGAACACTATGGTACAGCTCATCAACCTCTTCGAGCGACAACCCCTTCGTCTCATAGATCATGAAATAGACAAAGGCCACACTCATCGTCGTGCACCCTCCCCAGATGAAGAACACATTGCTCCCCAAGTTTGCATTTCCGGGCCCAGCATCAACCAGATACGGGGTTGCATACGCAAGTGCCCAGTTGAACAACCAGTTCGTTGCGACAGCCATTGACATACCCTGAGCTCTGATCTTAAGCGGGAAGATCTCGCCGGTGACGACCCAGGCGACGGGACCCCAAGAGGCGGCAAAGAACGCGATGAACATGCACACGAACGCGATGAGGACGTTGTTTGCAATGTCCGAGTCTGAGGTGACGCCGACGATCGCGACAATGAAGTGGAAGGTACACATCCCGACCGCACCCCAGAAGAGGAGCTGGCGTCTTCCTGCCTTCTCGACGAGCCAGAGGCCGGGGACCGTGGCGCCAAAGTTGATCAGATTCGTGATGAGCGCGATGGTGAATGCGTTTTTGATCCCGGACATTTGGAAGAAGTGCGTACCGTAGTAGAAGATGAAGTTGATACCGGTGAGCTGCTGGAGGGCCTGAATAGCACATCCGGTAAAGAGCCGTTTCAGCATGCCCCCACGGAAGCAGTCGGTGAATGTGCCTTTTCCAAGCGACATTTCGTATTCGTAGTTTGAGCGGATTTCGTCGACTTCCTGGACGATAGCGACGTGGTCGACAGGGAGTTTGCGCAAGCGGGAAAGCGCCGCTGTCGCACCTTCGTAGTTGTCTTTCATGATTAGGAATCGGGGGGTCTCGGGGAGGATGATCATGCCGATTATGAGGATGATGGCCCAGAGGAATTGGATGGCGATGGGGATACGGTAAGATCCGGTGTCGTCGCGGTTTTCGGAGCCTTTGTTGGCGCAGGAGGCGAGGAAGAGACCGAGGGTTATGGCCCATTGGTAGCAGCCCACGATGGTTCCACGGATCCACTTCGGTGCGGACTCGGATTGGTATAGCGGTACGATAGCAGAGAGCAGACCAACACCGAATCCGGCAATGGCACGACCAGTAACGAAGAGGTTTTGTTCCGTCGCCGCGGTTTGCAGAACCACACCAACCGAGAATATGACGCATGACACAATGAGTCCGAGTCTTCGACCGATAGAGTCGGCGATGAAACTCGCGCCCAAGGCTCCAAAGAAGGTACCGGCAGACAGGATGGACACGATCAGGGAGGACTCGGAGGAGGTCAGGTAGGGATTTCCATCAGAGTCCCAGTTCCGTGCGAATTGCTTCTTGAAGTAGTCCATCGCGAGGATTCCAGAGATTGTACCCGTGTCATAACTACATTGAACGTCAGCAACCTTCCAACGAAAGAACTGCGAAGGAACATACCCGAAGAGCACACCTCCAAACGCAACAAACAACCCGATCATAATGGCCGGGCCAGATTTGCCTGGCTCATTGGCCGGTTTCTTGAGCATGAAACCCATCGTTGGTGTCTATGTGCTGAATTCCGGGGAGATGTGATTCCGGGGAGGGGGAGTGAAGGCTGCAGCAGAAACACCGTCTGCACCGTGATTGTGGGGAGGAAAACGTGGAGAAGGTGGAAGATGGGGAATGAGGAGAAACGGAACAGTTGCAGCCTCCGCGTTATATAGCATCTCCTGGTCCTCTTCGTCCCCGTCCTCCGTCGAGTTTCCCGCGGGGTCAGCCGGAGCATGAGCGAAATGCTAGTAGATAGCACGCGCGACGGTGCCGGTGAAGTAATGGACGGGCCTGGCTTGGACGAAATCCCCCGGGAGACAGAAGCTTTGGCGGTGAATGAGCCTCACCCGGCAAGCCACGTTTTGCAAAAGCGAAACTCGATTGAATAACTCAAACGTGGCTTACAGAGCACAACAAATCCACAGACAATTTCTTCCCCGCAGTGAGTTCGCCTTCCCCAGACCCCTGCATGACATTTCCCGCAATCGTCGTAGTGACGCAATGACTGCAGCTACCTTAGTCCGCGTTTCAGCCGGGAGGAACCGTTGATGTCGTCCGTAGTGCAAGCCACATTGATTGCCGGGTTCCGGGAAATCTTTGCCAGACTGTGTTTGCCTCCATTTTCTCTGCAGCAGCCAACAGCACTCGGCCCAAAGCGGTGTTGATGGAGCAGAGTAACAGAGTAGGAGCTGTCTGCTTCCCACGGGCTCGTGGAACCTGGCGTCTCGGTGCCATCACTGCACCCCGGCACACCGATATCTCTCGGACTTGGGGCTCATCTTGCCCTCGCTAGTAAGGCAACGCGGGCTTAACGCCGAATGGTGGCCGGCGACATGTCCGAACGGTATTCCGCTCGGGTCCACTTTTTCCGCCGTCACAAACCAACGGGAATGGGCGAGCGAGCACTCGACGCCGACAGTGAGACGCGGGAGACACACTCCTGAAGCCTATTCTTTGCGGGTGTTTCTCGATTAGCAGTGGCGTACGTGTGCTCTCCGCATCATAACGGAGCGAACAGCAGGCGTCTACACAGCGAAGATGCGGCAATGCTCGTCTCCGTACAAGCTTGCATACTACCAGCGAGCGCCACACGAAAATTTTGTTTCGGACAGCCCAACTCTCCTCACTCTATCCAAAGCCCGGGCGATTAATGCACTCATAGCATCGCTACAGTTACCTGGAGCCACAGCACCTCACCTCTAACCCCAGCAACTTCACTGCCCAGCCTGCGGGCGGACGGTTAATTCACTCATAGCATCGTTACAGCTACCAGCAGCCACAGCATCTCACCGCTCAACCCAACAACTTCACTGCACAGCCTGGGGACGGAACAACATTTGTCCACTCGGAAGACGATATCCAGGTACGGAAGATGCCGTTGTATTGCGACGGTGTGGCTCGGCAGAGCGTTCCCACGCGACGCTGCCAGAAACGGCGGTACCTGGCAGAGAGAGCAGAGTAACCCAGTTCAGCCACACGGTTTCACTGACAACGATTAGCCGCGTCATTCCAGCACAAAAACAACGCACGGCGGCTGGCGACGAAAACGTTCCGGAGACGAAACATTGGCTGGAAGTTCTCGAAAACAATTGCACAGTATGTGGTAAGCCCACACGATAACTGCCACTGTAGGCAGATATCAAGTTTACGAGACCCAGTCGGCAGTCGAGCCTTCTCCTATCGAAATCTACCGCCGCATCGTCGATTTCAACGTGCTCACATAGCTATCCCACTGTAGCACAGCAGACGCCTCCTGAAGAACGTGTTTTCCACGCGCCGATGACATGCATCGCTTCGCCTTTCCGCGAGAGTGGGGAGGTCCATTTTAGAAATGAAAGTTACCGTGGTGTGGCAACTCCCAAAAAAATAAAAGTTAATAAGTCTCATACTTCAGCAACTCTAGTTCGTTCCCTAGCAAGCACGTTTCTCAAACTCTCAGCTCACGTCAAATTTTTCTATCCACTGCTGGCCCTCGAAAGAAATAGACTTTCCATTGGCTGCTTCCCCACATAAAATGGCGTTGCCAAGTTTTGCGGGGAGGGAGACGAAGTCGCGTGGAAAACACGTTCAAGTGGCGGGAAGTGGATTGATTCCCGTTTTGGGAAATGTAAAAGCACACCATGGGGTTTTGATAGACCTTTGGAGAGAACCGCCAACACCGGTGGTCCTACAAGAGTGGTACTTTATGGCTGTGGAGTACACGAAGAGAAAGGCAGGGGAGTCCCCTCTTTGTACAGTGACATGTATCAGATTTGGTAGCAAGCACACTTAGTGCCATTGCAGGACGGGTGATCCGTCGCGAGTGAGTGGATGCCAAGTAGACCTCCCTCCCTGCACAGGATGATGGTGGTGGCGGCGAAGGATTCTAGAAACGGGAGAACCCGTCGGCTGTTCAGAAATAAAGTTGGGCGGTAAACCCTCACCCTCCACCGCTTAGCCAAAGTCTATCGTCTGTAGTCAAGCCTCTTCCTATTTACGGCTCTACTGTAGCACGACAGCCGCCACCATAAAGATAGAACTCCCTCCCTACATGAAACTGAGGGAGAGTGTGGTGGTGACGAGGCATTTGGAAATGAGAGGAATATGGTGGTGGGTGGTGGCTGGCACAAACTCACCGCTCAAAAGCTGTAGGCGAAAATGCATGTTAGGCTTACGAGAGCTAGTCTCACATACTCACGGATGTCAAGCTTGACATGCCTCCCCGCAAAACGTGGTAGCAAGTGCGGGGGCTAGATTGATTTCCGCTTTTGGAAACATAAAAGCACAGTAGAATTTTTGCTATACCTATGGTAGGAAGTGCCCATCACCGGTGCATCGATGAACCCGCCTGGTGGAAACTACGGGGTATATTATTTGCTAAGCCCCCGAAAGCAGAAGAAGTATAAGGAGGAGCAGTGATGGCGGCAAGTAAGCGCTCTACTGCCTCAGATGGGGGAACTTAGAGTTCACTCGATCGGGCCCTGCGTTCGCAGGTCTCGGTAGTGCACCCATCCTACCAAAATCTTGGTACTCTCGACTTTGGGTCGATACCGAGTTGGAATCTGAGTGTGAGAATGACTTGTCTCATGAAGGACTTACAATGCACGCCAAGATTCAAGTCACAAAGTGTGACTGCTCTACGCTCGAATAACCGTAAACAGATCCAATCATTGTATTTCGGGGAATGTAATTATGGGCGGGGGGAGAGGGTGGGAAGGGAGAGGGGGCTTTTGGAATATCAGCCGGTGTATAGTAATTACCTGTAAAGTACATAATCAAAGTCTAGCAATTATGCAAGCAAAAGATTCGCAACAAAAAATAATCCCCACATTGGTGCAGCGCGATTATGGATTTGCAATTTGCAAAACAAACGAAATTTAAGCCAGTTTCCTGCGTGAGCATTGGGTCTTAACCAAAGAGTTTATGCCACGAATGACACTCTGTGCCGCCGTCTGCATTCCTACTTCAGAAGTGACTTCACTTAGGAGTCAAAGTTATTGATGGTCATGTACGGTTTCCAGGGGCAAGCAACATATCATAACCAACAGATATGGGAATCAATAGAGAGCTAGCTGTAATGGCGTGCAAACAATTCCCGCAAGATGCTCACCGTTTGGCATAAGTAATTCCAGCATTGTTGCCGGTAAGCGCGGTATCCTCCGCGACTGGACTAATCCACCAAATATCATGTCTTTCCCCGGACCTTCTCCGCCCGTTTGTATAGAAGAGAGTAGTTGGTACGATTACCAATTGTGGGATGTATAAAGGAGGTGCGCCAGGTCATGTATCTACTAAACGTACGGAGTAGAATTTACACAACACCAATTCTTTTAAACGGCTAACGAAACCTTCTAGTAGTTTCCTAAGTGAAATCACGTGTGTAGCTGCCCAGGTACACTCTACCCTAGCCTGCACTTCTTTTACACAATCAGGATAGAGCGCATTCAGTAGTGCAGCATGCACCCAACAAGAATGCAAAAGAGAATCAAGTAGCAGCTACGGTCATAGAGTTGTGAAAATGAGGCTTCCCGTCCGCTCAGCTATATCCAAGCACAGCATCGCCAGGTTAGTACTGCAGTGGGTGACCATGCGGGAATCCCTGGTACTGTAGTTTTGCGTTTCTTTTGTTACTGAGCTGGTACTTCGACTACAGACTGTGTCAACGCATTTGTGTCCTCCACTATTACTTGTGAATTGACTTCAATAAGACTGGTATTTAGTTTTGCTCTTAGCCCGGGGCTTTGGTCCGGAGCTCCGTAAGAGCATGGTCTTTCAGAAGAGCGAGGGTACAGTTAGTGGCGTGTGGTAAGTCTTGAGAAATACGTCTCTTTACTTGTAGAGTGTCTACAGACAAAATACGTACATTCTTAAAGGCACGGATAGTGATGTAATATGTTGCGCTCAGAGTGACTTTCGATTTGGCGCAATAATTTGTCTCTTGCAGGTATCCCCTGGATCGTAACTTGGGCATTCCCGGCCCGTTTGGGCATGGCAACCGACTCCCCACCCGCAAATGTTTAGCGACGCAACCACAACTCTGTGGGGGTGCCCTGGGAGCATTATAAACTTACT
>Ga0307514_10002397_pt1 | contig 19584 bp, 16 predicted proteins | sample 16_EM_MG_FD_203088 | JGI IMG/M metagenome (GOLD analysis project Ga0307514, IMG submission 203088) | Populus trichocarpa ectomycorrhiza microbial communities from riparian zone in the Pacific Northwest, United States - 16_EM | ecosystem: Host-associated > Plants > Roots > Unclassified | place... | reverse complement strand
TATACTGTCATATTATTAATACAATCCATGTTAGTTTGATTTCCTTATAAGTCTGGCACTTCCCCATTCACCAATTCAGATATACTACCACCACCCCCAGTGCAAGTGTTCACCACGAAACAAAATCGCTAGTATTGAAACACTTTTCAGTGAATCTCAACCAACAATTTGTAGCCTCCCGTCACTTGAACAAACCTTCAGTATCATTCAATTTCAATCCCACTATTGCAATTGGGACTGCATTGCCACATGTATATTTTTATAAATTCCCCCATAATATATTAATTACTAATGCAATTTTAGTATTTGCAAATGTCTGGCTCCAGCACAGGCTTCTGCACAAAGTGCAATACGACTATTAATGTCATTCAAAAATTTCATGATAGTACCCATCTCCAGCCCCAAGTTCAAATAACATTCAAGGATTCCCAGTTTGAATCAATTCTATGTTCTGAACATGATAATCAATTTCACTGTCCATGTGGAAACTATCAGTCTGCAAATCCAACAGGAATTAGAAAGCATGCAAAAATTCACTCCAAACCAATTACTCTGGAAGGTTAGTATTGCAAATATATTGTCCAAAACTATAGAAGTACTAGCTAACGATGATCATAGTTGGTCCAACTACCACTCAGTGTATGTGAATATATTCAGTATTTACGTAGTTACATTAAATCATGATACTAAATAGTTAGTATTAGCATCAAACATTTCCAAAGGGATTCAAGAAGACTCAAACAGACATACTGAGCCATCAGGTATTATTACCTCAACATCAAACACAATGACGTATATAGCTCCAAATAATACTGATACTATCTATATTCTAGCTGTTGTAGCAACAATACTAAGTAAGATATAGTACTACAATATATGTCTAAAAATGTCTGGCCAAATACTAACATTGTGCAACAGAAAATTCTCCACTGCTTGAAGAAAGCATAGTACCAGCAACTCAGCAAATCAGTGGTATTACTATCATATCATTTGTTATAGTGTAATTGATTGCTATTGTTACTAATATGAAGTGGGACTATGCAGTTGGAATAGGCTCTGAGATTCCAGATCTTGAAACATTGGGTATTTCATTCTGCTCAAAATTCCGGGTTATCATCTGCAATGATTACCAGATAGGAATTCAACCGTCCAAGTTTATCTCCCATTTCCGTGGTATCCACAAGATGTCCAATTTCAGCAGGCTTCAACTGGGGAGGTTATTGGATCAGTTGGAACCCATTGATCCATCTCTGATTCAACTGCCAGTTGATTCCATTCCTGCTATTCCCCATATCGCAATACACCAAGGATTCATCTGCACTGCCAGTGGGTGTTCATTTATTGTCCAGAGTGCAAAGTGGATGAAGACACACTGCAGGGAAAGACACAATGATATGAGACTTCAGCAAGCATGTCTGGTTCAAACCTTTTTCCTTTCAACAAAGTCCCGATACTTTGTCGTCAAGAAAGTTTATCCCATATCTGACCCTGTTGAACCATCTGAGGAGCAGTTGTTATCTTTTGTGGATGAGCTGGTGTCTGAACATGATCAGCTGGATCAATTAGTTGAGAATACTAACAAAGTTACATCTGAGAACTTGGGAGAAATGTATCAATCCCCTTGGCTGAAAAAGACAGGTTGGACAAAACACCTTGCTGGAATAGATCGATCAGTTCTACTCAGAAGGATTGACCTACCACCACCACGCAAAGAACATGAGCACCGTCTTGCTATTTTGTTCTCGAGTTTTGATAGAGTATTTATCAGGCTACGTCAACTACCATCTCAGATTCACCCAACATATCTGGTTTGGACTGAAAGCCCAGATCCATCATGTCCCTCAGAGAGGCCTTTCACTGCTGTTCAGAATGACACCACTTGGACACGATATACTCGGTGGTGGAAGAAGCTACTGGTCTATATACATGATCTTGAGTCACTGCAGCAAAGTATAACAGGTTTGAATAGTGAGGAGGTTCTTCTGAAGAAACTTACAACAGTGTGCTGTTCAGGTGAAGTACTAGAAGCACTAAGTTCATGGAGATATTCTCTTTATGTGAAAGATGATATAGACCTGGAGATTATTGATTCCAAAATGATGGAACTGATGATTGCAATTATCCAACAAAGGTATTCCTTATGAATTATAAAAATTACAGAGAAATTACTAATTAGTATCAAATATCAAGGACATTCAATTCAGAATATGATAGTATCATGATTCATTTCTTAGCAATTGCATCCATAAAAGAAAACCAGTATCAATATCTGGAGCCAAAGGATTATACACAGATACTAGCAGCCTTTCAGCATACAATACGTATGATTGTATTACACCACTGTTTTGATATTCCAGAAAACCACCAGCCAGGAAACCAAGAGCATGAAAGACAAGAACACGAAGAGAGATCAACAAAGTTTTTCTCAATTAGAAATTCTTGTTTGGTAATTGGTACCCAGTCTCCAATGGATACCATCTTATGTTGACTAAGATATGGACTTGGAATCAATAAAATGACTACAGGAAATGAGGCATTTGAATGGTCTGAAGACATGACAGTTTTGAGATACCATGATGAGCCAATTACAATTGCTCAGTTTCCAATACTGGCCAACAATATTGTTACTCAGGCCCAGAGGATACTGGTGGAGAAGCTATGTTTTGGAGAAAATATGACAGAACATGAATCATTTGGGCAGTTGAAGGACAGTCGATTGGATAATAGATCAGGGGCTAGCATCATGTGTTATGAGCCAAATAGAAAGATACTAAGTCTCAGTCCAAAGTCAATACTTACGCTGGCATTGAGACAGACAGCCCCAAGATGGAAATCGGCTACTTCCCAATCAGATTCATGGAATGCAATACCAATGCAAACCTACCTCCACCTCCATGAGCTGTTTCTGGATTACCTGGTTGTAGCTTGCCACATATTGGGTGGACAACCTCCAAGAGGATCTGAACTACACCGACTGAGAATCACCCAAACTGCAGAATCAGATTGCAATCTATTTCTGCTCAATGGCGAAGTCATGATGGTATTGAGCTATCATAAAGGTCAGGCAAAGTCAGGTATAGAGAAAATCATACCAAGATTTTTACCAGCTCAGGTGGGAAAGCTAGTATTGTGTTATCTTTACTTTGTGCGACCATTTATTGTAATGATTCAAAGAATACTAAGGATAGTCCCTTGTGGGATGTCATCATTAATGTGGGCAAAAGACAGTATTGGGAAAAAGAGCTGGGATCCAGCTAGACTCAGGATACTAATGCAGTGGCATACTGAAAGGTATATGGGAGTTGAACTGCACATTCAGGCGTGGAGACAGATTGCAGTTGCTATGGATCGAGATCTTTCGCGCACGCCAAAGGATTTGATTGATTCAACTGAGTACGATGACGAGGGTAAAGAGGTATCGCTTCTGGAACAGGATCACAATGGACAGGCAGGACATAGTACCAAAGTTGCAGATCAACATTATGGACTCGAAATTGGAGACATCCCTGGATTGGATCAATCAATCCTTGTCAGATACCGTTCAGTGGCGCAAAAATGGCATCAGTTGATGGGAATGGTACTGGATGGGAATGATACTAGCATTGTATGTATATCCTAATATGTGCCAGAGTGGGAGTAAATATCTAATAAACAATATTATCATTAGCAGGAACAGAACCACAGAACTATGATCATGCCAGAGGGTAATATGCTCAACACTAAATCAGTATCCCAAATGAGTTCCTTGGACAGTCCTATTCAGTCAATGTTATCTTTACCTGGTGACAACAAAGTATCCACAAGTCAATCTTCATTCCGGCATTTGTCCCCATTATCGATGTTGCCTTCTGTTATATCTTCTGACCTTGTATGTATCTCAAATGTTACCCAAATAAAGTTTTCAATTCAGATACTAAGTTTCATTTAGGTTAGCCACAAAAGAAATGTGAGTATTACATCAATAGTACAGAGACCAGAAAAGAAAAGATCCACTGAGGATTCAGGACAGCCTTCATTAGCATCTGTTTCACGGTCCAACATATCGAATATTCGCTCTTCCTTGTTTTCGAAACCCCTTTATTGCATACCCTCCAATCCTTTCATCACCCCTGATGGTGATACTATGTATCCAGAACTCGAATTCAGGGCACTCACATGTCTTCAAAAGTTATTTGGGAACAATGCAATGTGGCGCAACAATCAGCAAAGGGATATCATACTTGAAAGTCTAACTCTACCAAATGATCATGGTTTTCTTGCTGTCCTTCCAACATGCTCAGGCAAGTGTCTGCTCTTTGTGATTCCAGCAATGATGTCAGACAGCAAAGTAGTTGTTGTCTTCTTTCCACTTAAGGCACTAGTGCAAACAATGGCTCAGCAGATTAGAGATTATGGTATACATTGCACTGTTTGGAACGAACAGAAGACTAGAAACCCAGTTACAAAGACACTCCTCCTGGTTGGTATGGATTATATGGCCACCAGTACGACATTGTGGACATTCTTAAGAAGATTGGAAAGGGAGGACCGCTTGGACAGATTTGTGATTGATGAAGTTCATACCTTGATGACTTCAGAATTCAGGGACCACAAACTACAACAAGTCAGAAAAATCAGAGTTATCAATCGACCTGTCATTTTTATGACTGCCACACAACCACCATCCCTACAACATGCAATAACAGAGATTCTTTGTTTTCAGGACACTCAGTTGCATGTGCATCGGCAGACTTCAGCAAGACCTAATATTTGTTTCAAGCTCTTTCAACCACTATCTACTAAAGAGTCTGAGGAATACCTTTATGGCACAGCACTGCATCAAAATGAAAGAAGCTTGTTTGCCCAGTGGAATACCCTGATTGGAAGTGATAAAGGGTTGATATATTCTCTTACTAAGAGGGAGGCAGATGATATTGGGAACTATCTCAATATTCCAGTGTATCATTCAGACCTTTCAGAAACTGAACGACATTCCAATCTCTCCTCTTGGATTCATGGCAGGCAGAGTTGGATAGTAGGAACATCTGGACTAGGAGTTGGAATTAACCTGCCAAATATCAAACTGGTAGTGTTTTGGGGTCTTCCAACAGATATTATCGATTTTGTGCAAATGGCAGGTAGAGCTGGCAGAGACCTCACTACCTCATACTGCATTAGCATTGAACCAGAAGAAGTTTCCCAGTCAAGGCAGTATCTGCATGAGAGGGCCCAGCTTGTTCATCATGACCGATTTATTGCAGTGCAAAACCTCCTGACAACGACTACATGTATCCGGACAATGTGTGGGCTGTATATGGATGGGTTTCAAGGTGGCCTTTTCTGTAAAGACCTGGATCCTCTGCAGTGTTGGATCTGTGCTGGCAATGATATTGGGAAACATCAAATTTCAGTATCACCAGATACTAATCATCATTTGAGCTATACAACATCCCAACCTACACCACTGCCCTCTGGCCCTACTTCAGTTACCTTCCCTACACATTCTGCAATTAGCAACACAAGTTCCAATAATCCAGCTCTTGGGCATCTACAACAACAGAGACAAAGGGAGGCTGAGAGAACGGAGTTTATGAGTCAAGTGCTAGGACGTTGGAGTATTGGGTGTGTTTTTTGCAATGTGCTGGAAGGATTTACAGAGGGCAATCATCAGTTTTGGGAATGCTTGAACTGGAAAAGCACATATGCTGGATTGTGTGCTAGTACATTGTGGGGAATGAATCACAGCTGGAGAAGAAAGATTGATTTGATTCCTTATACTTGTTGCTTTCACTGTGGAAGTCCACGATCTCTTTGCCCTCAAGGGAAATCTGCAGGAGATAGTGCGGATTGTACATTTGGGAAAACTCCTTTTACTGCTGCATTTGCGGCAAGCCACAAAAAAGAGTTCAGGGATCTGATGGTAGAACTTCCTCAGGAGTTGAGAAATGACCCTCTGGTGTTTTGGAAGACATTAGGTGTTGCCAATCAATGGGAAGGTGAGGGATGCAATTGGATCATTGTATTTCTGTTCAGAATTGCTACTCATCATAGATTATGGTACGATTACCAAACAGAAGGAAGCTTGATTTGAATTGATCATCTGGATAGTGAAAAACTGAGTCAATGATGTTGGAGAATGTAATAGGTTGAGATGAGAGTTACATACTAAATACACTATTGTATTGATGGATGCAGACTGCAGTATATATTGAAGACACAGTATCAACTGTAGGCAAAGAAGGTAATCAGATACACTGCATTTAGACAGCTAGATATATCTAGTTGTCAGATAATGTTGATAAATAATTGAATGTATATGTGGCAACCTCTGAGGATCAATGAACTCTGTCTGTGAACACTACTGATACGGACTTATGTGAAGGTTTAATATTTAGTAATCATATGTATTTGCAGCTGCATCAGAAATAAATTAACTTGTTAAATTGAAACAATACTAAATGTATCTTTTAACAGTGATTAAGATTTTACTGGATATTGAATTAAATCCTTCAACTGATACAATGTTGTCATTCATAACGGCTAATTCAATCCTTCATTTGATTTGAATGTGAATACTATTATCAGCGGATTAACCAAAGATGATTTTAGTATTGCATCATATAAATATGCTGTCCAGTAATGATACTATCCAGATGGTAAATGACACACCATCTATGCACAGAGCAATATGTCGTTTCGATCCGATTAAACAATCGTTTGTCAAGCCCTAGTGTGCATACTACTATCGGTGAATTATGTAGGCATCATGCTAGTATCATACAATAAATAGTACTATCTATCATTCAGAGGTGATACTACAGTGATTTATTCAATTTGAATGTGAATACCAGTATCGGTAGATAATGGAAATAGAATTTTGGTATCATATTTTATCAATATGCTGTGCAGTAATGATACTTACAGCTTGGTAAGTGTTACTTCACATTTCTAGAAACAAACAGGTCGTTCAGAACTGATATTACTGTCAGTCATTCAATTTGAATGTGAATACTACTATTAGCAGCTAATGCACAGTGAATTTTATGATCTTATTCTGTATATATGCTGTCCATTAAAGATACTAACAAGTTTCGAACTGTTACCTCACCTGTGCCGATACGAATAAGGTTCTAAGAACTGATACTGCAGTCATTTATCTACTTTGAATGTGAATACTGATATCAGTGGAAAATGCAAGCATAATTTTGGAATCATATTGTATAAATATGTTGTCCAGTAAAGATACTAACAACTTGGTAAATGTTATTTCACTTAGCAAGGTAATACTACGTCATTGAGAGCTGATACTACAGTAGTTCATTGAATTTCCATGTGAATACTAGTATCCTTGAACAATTCCTAGATAATTTTAGTATTATATTGTATAAATATACTATCCAATAAGGATACTAACAACATAATGCATGATACTCCACCTATCCAGATATACATGTGTGGTTGAACGATGATACTACCGTCGTACATTTATCACGAATGTCAATAATAGCATTAGTTGACATGCGAAGTGAACTTTAGTATCATATTGTCTATATATGTTATCTTGTACGATACTAACTTGCTGAATGTTACATCGGTTATCCAGATTCAAATGTGTCATTGAGAACTCATACGATACTCGTTCATTTATTGTGAATGTGAATACTAGCATCACTCGAAAATGCAACGATAATATTTCTATCATATTGTATAAATATGCTGCCAAGCACAGACACTATCAACATGCTGATGGTTCTCCACCAATCAAAATATGTATCGATTCTTCAGAAGCGATACTACAGTCATTCATTTAATTCGAATGTGAATACTACTAACAGTGGATAAGACAAATTCAATGTTAGTATCATAGTATATATATATACTGTCCAGTGAGGATACTAACAACTTGGTGAATGTTACGTCACCTATCCAGATACGAATATATAGTTAAGAACTCCTACCTCACTATTTCTTCTAATCTGAATGTGAATGCTAGTATTGTGGGAAAATGGAAGTATAATTTTTTTATCATATTATATTGATATGCTGTCAAGTACCGATATTAACAACTGAATAATTGTTACTTCACCAAACATATACGACTATGTCGTGAATATTTATTTGAATGTGAATACTTGTATCCGTCGAGAATACAAAGATCATTGTAGTATCGAATTGTTTGAATATGCTCTCTAGTAATGATACTAACAACTTGCGAAAGGTTACCTCAGCTATCCAGATACAAATATATCATTCAGAAGTGATATCACAGTTCTCTTTTTGCTTTAAATCTGAATACTAGTATCAGTGGCCAATGCAAAGAGATTTTTGGTCACATATGTAATATATATGCTGTCCGGTAACGATAGTATCAATTCGGTAAATGTTACATCATGTATTCAGATACAAATATATTGTTGAGAACTGATACTACTGTCATTCATCAAATCTTAATGTCATTATCAGTATCTCTCCAAAACGCAAAGACAATTGTAGTATCATAATGTATTGAATTTCTGTCTGGTAAAGATACTAACAATCTAGTAAAGGTTACTCTACATATGCCGAGAGGATTATGTGATTGCGAACTGATACTACAGCTGTTCATTCAATTTGAATGTGAATACTAGTAACAGAGCATCATGAAGAGAAATTTTTTTTATCCTGGTTTATATATACTGTCCAGTAAGATACTAACACGGTGAAGAATGTTACTTCAACTATCCAGATACGAATATGTCTTTGAGAGCCGATACTACAGTTGTTCTATCTATTTGATTGTAATTATCCATATCACTGGAAAATGCAAAGAAAATCTGAATATTATATAGAATTAATATGCTGTCCATTCAAGATACTAACAACCTACACGATGTTACTGCATGTATCCAGACAGGAATATGCCGTTGAGTACTGATACTGCAGTTGTTGATTTTATTTAAATGTGAATGACAGTATCAGCCGATCATGCAAAGCGAGTTTTTGTATCATCTTTTATATATATTCCGTCCAGTAGGAAACTAACAACTTGGTAAATATTAATTCACATATCCAGACACAAATATGTCGTTGAAAACCAATACCACAGTGGTTTATTTCATACGATGGGGAATACTAGTATCACTTGATCATGTACAGAAAATTTCCGTCTTACATTGAATTAACTTGGTGGCCAGAAAAGATGCCAACAACTTGGTGAATTTTACTGCACTTATCCAGACACGAATATATCCTTGAGACATGATCCCACAGTCGTATTTTCAATTTGCATTTGCATACTAGTATTACTGGATAATGCAATGATAATTTTGGTATCATAGCTTACAAACATGCCGTCCAGTAAAAATAGTACCAACTTGGTAAATGTTACTACACCTATCCTGATAGAATTATCTTATTAAGAACTAATACATCAGTTGTTCATTCCATTTGAATGTGAATACGTGTATCTGTGGTGAATGCAACATTGATTTCAAAGACTGTTGTGCAGGTTCAACTAGGAAATATGCAGGGCTAAGCTGAGTCATTGTTAATGCATATTAGCACAAGTCAAATCGTATCTAACAGCTGGATCTGTTTTCTTCATCTGGGTGGTATCATTCTCCAAAATATTGAAATGTTTCTGTATTGTTAGAATAAATACAATAACAATTGAAACGAAATGCACAAAAGTACAAATACTAACATTGTGCACAGTTCAATTTGCAAATACTAAAGTAAAATCAAAACAACTTCCAAACCTACATTAGACAAACAGAATGCACATATTCAAACCCAATTAATGCTACATTCCATTACAGATCCAAATCCCCTTGGAGGCTTTCATAAACCTTTTCCCTTACCATATCTTTCACCTTGTCCATATATGCCTCCATAGTATGCTTGCTATTTTCCATTTTATCTTTGAGTTCAGCAATCTCCTTGTTTTTAGTATCCAGCTCCTCCTTTTGTTGCTGTACTTGGGTTTTACAGTCATTGTACTTAGCTCCCAAACTTTTCAAGGCAGAAACCAGCTTAGTATTCTTGTTATTTGAAGTCTGATTTTTCTGGGTCTGGATTTGCAAATATGTTGATATTGCTCGGATCTGTTTTTGCAACTCACTGAGTTCATGCTTCAGCTGTTGAACTTCGTCAGGATTGCTAGGTGGATACAGAGCCATATGCTCTATGATTCTGGACCTTCCATATCCCTCCAACATCATATCTAAAATTTCATTTAGTTAATATCAACATTATCCACCAATAAACAGTAATTATATTATTGGATAAGTTACCTGTAGCAGACTTCATATATGACGCCTGAATGCTCTTTTCATTTCTGAACTTGCCAGTATGAAACACTTCATCAGTGCCGGCACTGGAAATGTGTCTGTGTGGCTGGAGGTGTTTTGGATGACCATCCAGTACCAAGGCAGGGGGGGCTCTGGTGGGATTGGGTGCACAAGGTGGTTGACCACCAGGTAGCCCGGTAACATCAATGACTGGGTTGAGATTGATGTGGAATGGGGGAACAGGATCTCCACTCATAAATGCATAGTCTCTTGCACTTTTAACTATATGTTGAAAGTATTAGTATCATACTATTTTACTTAGTATCAGGATAATCATTGAATATACCTTCTGCTCCTCGCCAATTCTTGATAGCCTTCTTCTTTGCTTTGCTCGTAGCATGCTCTTTCACTTCTTGTCCAGCAACATGTAGTGGTGAAGATTGTTTCTCCTCAGTAGCATCATTCCATGAAGATACTGGAAGCTTCAAAAATTGTACAATCACTGATTTCAACTGTTTCCATTGAAGTGGTGGCAGGCACTATACGTAACAACCCAAGAGCTTTAGTAAGATATGTTGATACTAATAGACAAAAGTGAAATACTAACATGTTTCTGTTGTGTTTCTAAGGTTAGTATCTGAAATACTAGTACAGATAAAGAACATTCTTTTACTTACCATCAATCATTTGTTCAATTTCCAACTGCATTGCATCCACAGCTGTTTCAGTCTGCTGAATGGCAGTGATATCCTCCTCTGCAATCTGACTTTGTTCATCAGGTGAATATATCTCCACCTCCTCTTCTTCAGATGTTGGTGTCCCACTGAGCTCATCTTCTGAAATATCTATGAATTCAGGAGACTTTGGCTTATTACCCTTGCTAACTCTCCTGGCTTTGGTTGATCTCTAGTATCTTTTAGTATTGTCATGGAGGACAAAAATTATATGATACTAACAGTTGCTTGCTCTGGGGAAGATTGTACATTGCTGTGGGATCTCTTCCTGGATTCCTCAGACTGTTTAGTATTGTCAATAGAAATCTCTACAGTCTAAATTATAAGTTAGTATTGTAGTATTTTTTTTGGTTGTTAAAAAGGAAATACTAACCTCTTTTTTGGCAAAACTGTTGCCATTCTGAAACAATCTCAAGAAGTCCTCAGAGTTCTGCTTGTTCCAGTTTTGGGGTTGCTCAGATGCTATAGCCCTCAACAAAATCTCACCCTCTGGTGAGAAATGACTCCAAAAAAAAATTTGCCAGCTTTCTGATACTTATTTAGAGAACAGGTTTTGCCAACAGCAGAGATTTCAATAGAATGACCAGCTATTTGTAATATCAGCATTGGAGGTATAATAATGTGGCAGTGATTTAACTTTTTTATGCAGGTTACGAAGGTGAGTTTCAATTGCCAGCCTGATATTGGCACTCCTTTCCATCTTGTTCTGATTGGATGCAGTTGACATATTGACTGGTTGTGGTTAAGTAAAGTTGATATGAATACACTTGTAATTGTGGTGTTGGTGGAAAAAAAAACTCGCCAGGGTGTGGATGATATGAGCCGGGTAGTATCAAAGTGATATGTAGAAACTTATGAGAGATGGGGAACCACCTACTTAGATATAGTATGGTGCTGGCTTGGCCAAAAAGTGGTGTGGTAGAGATTAATGCAAGTTCAAGGATCCTTCTTGGCGCATATCAGTGCAACCACACCAACCATATTCTGCAGGTAGCAATGTGCCTACCGAGCTTAAAATAAATATATAAGAGTCACACTATGTCCACATCCATCATATGCTTCCACTGCTCAACAAATTTCGATACTAACATACTAAAACCTTCCCTCATCTACACTTTCTTTCCAGAATATTATTCACCATTTACATTGAACAATGTCTTCAAACATTCCAGCTGATGTCAAGGATATCATTGGGAAGTGGGCACTACCAGTGGTTAGTATCTCTATTCAACACAGTGAACAGAGTTTAATTTTTACTTGATATACTGTAGGATCTTCCAGTTGTCATTTCCAGTTCCCCTACTCCAATCTCCAGTTCCCCAGGCTTTCCATCTTCACAGTACTCACATCAATCCCATGCTGGGCCTATTGGGCAAACATCTGTGAATCAGGAAGTGACCAGTCTTCAACAACAAGTACAACTATTGACAGGTTGGTACATTACTCATATTTTATACTCTTCCCAAACTGCCTAAACAATCCTGTAATACTAATATTCTTTGCTCTATACAAATTGTATCAGGAACGTCTGGTCAATACTAATCTCACTTGGACAAACCAAATGATTGTAAAGGACAACCAATTGCTTAGAGATACTGTAGAAGGCATATGTGGAGATTTTGGTATCTCAGATGTAAGAAATTACACTTAGTATTTTCAAAAGAATTCAAATACTAACCTTATTATAGGTTACAAGACAGCTCAATGATCATCACCTGAGATCATCAGCAGACATTGACCAATATTGGAATGACGCACTTGAAATTGGGGGACAACTGCTGTCTATTAATGATGAGATTGAAACATTGTCCAACTTGGATCCAGAGGTGATGAATGATCAAGCAAATATTGTTAAGATGAAACAGCTTCATGAACAACAAAGGGCCTTGGGAGTTGGTCCAGTCTTCCTGTTTCCTGGCGATACTAAAGAATTTAGCTATTTGGAGTTGAACACCCTAGTGCAGGGTGAAGTGTGTGATAGCATAATTGATACCTGGTTTAGACTGATTACACTGTCCAACTATACTGCCCCTCAGAATTGGCATTTCAACTATGCATCCACTATTCAAACCATCTCTTTGGCTACTGGAGCAATTGATGGTCAGGTTGACCTAGGTTCCTTTATTGAAGACAACAAAAGATTTTGGGGAACTATTGGAACTACCTATCTTCCCGTGAATGTCAAGGGAGAAAGTCATTGGATTCTACTGGAGATTGACTGGAAGGAAAAAGTTGTTATAAGCTATGATTCTTTGAGGGAGAGAAGTCCAATAAACCAAAAAGTAAGTATTAATTACTCCCATTATATAAAACTACAATACTAATAATTACTATTAGGTTTTCAGGAGTGTATTGAGATATATCTTGACGGGTTTTGGAGCTGAGGATACTAGCACTCAATCTAAGTCTGTGAAAGATGTGAGTACTACTAACTATTCTTTTTTACCTATATATGGAATACTAAGATAAGTAACAGCCAGATACACTAAAGCAGAACAACGAAATTGACTGTGGAGTATGGGTGATGTGGATCTTCTATAAGGGTGTCACAAACAGAAATATAGTGGCACTGGATGATGAACAAATTCTCAGAGTGAGAAGGTTTATTTTTGGTGCATTTCATTTTTATTTAACTACACAGTAAACATGAGAATTTCAAATGATAGTGTTGTGAAGAATATGGTTGAGAATGCAATTTAATGGAATATTACTTCTAACATTAACATTATTGCACTATGAATATTCACACAGCAATTCAGATAATAATATTACCAAATATTAATTTGTGACATCCAGTTGGTTCAAGATCGAATATTTCACTCAGCATGATGGTTCAATGACAAGCGACTTTGGAGACGCAGTGGGCCTGCCTTGACTGCTGACAGTAAGGTATCGATATTGTCCTTAGTAGAAACAATCAAATGATGAAAATACAAACGAGCAATATGAAGCAGTGTGGAAGAGTGCTCATGTTCTCCCAATTCAGTATCCACTAACCAGTATGAGCTGATCGACAACACAGTAATGGGTATGGATGAATGTTCATCGTAAATATGACAAGTTCTTAGATATTCATTAATGATAATACTAATGTCGGAATCAGATAACTAGAAACCACAATTAGTGTTAGCAACGGGTCCGGGTAACCCGCCAGCGGTCCGGGTTTGGACTGGATAAACGGTTCGGTTTGGTTCCAGAACCATACAAAAACCCGAGCCGCAGCTTGTTGGCTGGCCAAATGTGTACCCGTACCCGTCAACCCGCGGGTTATGCCGGGTTTGGCTAGACCCGGCGGGTACAATCTCCGATTCTCCTTTTCGGGTATTTCTATTTATGGTCGCATTCTGATATCTCACTGTTATGTGGAAAATATTAACTCTGATACATCATTGACTTTTTTCGTTTCATTGGCTGCCATTATAATCAAAATAAGCCGAGAGATGCTCCCTGCTACATCCTGAATTTGAGTGTAAACGATCTTTTGTCTTGCATCATTAGTAAGATTTGAGGTACAGAGCAGCCATATTGACAGTAAAGCCGGTCATCAAGCCGCAAATGGATTAGTTTACTCCTGCTACTGCACTGACAACATTTGGTCAGCTGATGGAGAGATACATGATAGTGTCAACAGAGCATCGCAATGCTACAAGAGACTTCATGGGCTGACATTGGCCATTTGAGATCAGCACCCGGGAAACCTCAGTCACAAGTAGCCATATCAGCTCTCAAACCCGACGCGGTACCCAATTGGTTACCAATTCAAAAATCAAAACATCTTAAACCCATAAGCCTTTACCCCTGCATAGAATCTCTCAAGCCAATGACAATACAGGAATTGAATTCAGATGAACATATAGTACTGGCTCGTTTGTCATTTCTACACTACCTGCACAAAATGCGGTTATTGACTATATATCTCCGTGAAAATAAATTCGTCAATCTCGTTTCCTATGTGTCGGCATTTTATTACTTTCAGTGACCAAATTGTAATACACAATAATTTGTCTGTGCATGAGCAAGGGTCGTCTGTGCCACACAAACTTTCCAGACTCCAAACCAAGTGGATTGACGTTCGATCAACATGATATCATCATGCCTCCTACAACTAAGTGACAACACACAATGTATATTGAGGACACAATTTACTAACAAATTATTGGTCAGCGATGTCATACGTGTCATAGAAGGAGTGCTCAATACGCAACGCGAACCAGTAGGAATGACCACCATCACGTAGCAGTCATCCACAAATCCAACAACATCACTCTGCAGTCTGATCCAGTGCACATAGTTGAAATTTTGGAAATTGCTTATGGTAGATCATGGAAATTGAGGAGAAGCAACAGGATAAGGCAAAATACGCAAATTGGGATCTATTGATGAAGCATTAGTATATGGATCAAAATGCGGTAAATTGCCAGCTGAAAGCGCTGAAATGTGCCAGCGCTACATTATCCATTGCTTCTAGATCATGTGCATCAGTGCATCAGAAATTGACACACCACAAAACATTTGCATGCAACTGAGTATTCATATAATTTGTACTTTGGCCACCAATAATGACGATATGATTATTTATACAAAATGATTACCTATATAACAACAGTTAGGACATAATTATGGTGAGGGTCAATGGAGTGTCAACGATTATTGGTTGTGTAAGTAAGTTAATTTGGATGTAAATTGTTTGCTGTTATTCATAATCAACATATTGACAGCCTTAATAGGCAAAGGAGAGTGCGACACGGTAACAGTGACATTCTGATAATGAGCGTCAACGGAGTGTCAACAATTTTTGGTCTTCTAAGTAAGTTAATTGTATCACAATTTGTTCACCGTTATCCATAACCAACGTATCGGCAGCCTTTATAGGCGAAAGAGAAAGCGACAGGATCACAGCCACGTTCAGAAAATGAGCGTCAACAGAGCGTCAACGATTTTTAGTCTAGCAAGTAGGTTAATTGAGACACATATTCCTCGTTGTTATCCATAATCGACGTATTGGCAGCCTTTATTGGCAAAACAGAAAGCAACATAGTCACAACGCCATTATGGAAAGGAACGTCAACAGAGTGTCAACAATTGTGGGTGTAGCATCCTGTATAATCCAAGGGCTGTGCTACGGCTTTTACCCATAATGGAGGTATTGGCCTCCATTATAGGCACTAAGGTTAATGTCAATGTTGCAACACGTATTAATCAGTGTGAACAGAGTGTCAACAGAGTGTCAACAGAGAGTCAACAGTGCGTCAGCAATGCATCAACTATTTGGAGTGTTGCATCTCATATAATCTAAGGGCCAAACTAAAGCGTTTACCCATAATCAAAGTATTGGCAGCCATTGTGGGCAAAAGAGAACCCGACATGTTCACAGCCCCAGTATGAAAATCAATGTCAACAGAGCGTCAATGATTTTGTTTGTTGCATCTTGTATCATACAGGGGCTGAGCTACGGCATTTATCCATAATCGAAGTATTGGCCGCCTTTCTAGGCAAAATCGTCAATGTCAACGTCGCTTCACCTGACAATGAGCGTCAACAGCGTGTCAACAGAGCATCAACAGAGCATCAACAGAGCGTCAACAGAGTGTCAAAAATCTTGGGTGTTGCATCTTATATGATTCAAGGGCTGTGCTACAGCATTTACCCATAATCAACATATTGGCAACCTTTGTGCACCAAAGTGAAAGCGACACATTCACAGCCCCAATCTGAAAATGAGCGTCAACAGAGCGTCAACTATTTTGGGTGTTGCATCTTGTGTCACCCAGGGGCTGTAGTACGGCTGTTATCGATAATCAAAGTATTAGCCCCCTTTCTAGGCAATATATTTAATATCAATGTTGCTTCACCTGATAATGAGCGTCAACAGAGCGGGAACAGAGCATCAACAGTGCATCAACAGTGCATCAATAGAGTGTCAATCGAGCATCAACAATCTTGGGTATTGCATCTTGTATAATCCAAGGGCTGTGCTACAGCATTTAACGAAAATCAACGTATTGGCAGCCTTTATGGGTAAAAGAGAAGGGGACATAGTCACAGCCCCAGTCTGAAAATGAGCGTCAACAGAGTGTCAACGATTTTGTGTGTTGCATCTTGTATCATCAAAGGGCTGCGCTACGGTATTTATCCATATTCAACGTATTGGCCGCCTATACAGGCAAAATCGTTAGTGTCAACGTCGCTTCACCTGACAATGAACGTCAACAGACCGTCAACACAGCCTTGACAGAGTGTCAACAGGGCAACAAAAGATCGTCAACCATTTTGGGCATTGCATGATGTATAATACAAGAGTTGCGATACGTCCTGTATGAATATTCGAAGTTTGGCAGCTTGCATTTGCAATATGGCTAGTGTCGATATCGTTACCACCTTTAACTGCATGTTAACTGAGCGTCAATGATCTTTGGTAATGTAACTTTGGTGATTGGAACAGGATATCCTTTCTGTTATGTGTAACCAACATATTTGCAGCCTGTACCGTCAAAAGACCAAGCGGAACGATCACCTTGACATTCTGAAAATGCGCGTCCTTCGAGCGTCAACAAAATTTGGCCATTTGAATAAGGTAATTGGTAAGTGATTTGCTCACTGTTATCCATAACCAAGGTATTGGCAACCATCATTGGCAAAAGAGAAAGTTATACCGTCACGGCCCCATTCGGATATTGATGGCCAACTGAGTGTCAACTGAGTGTCATGAATATCTCGTGATGCATGAGGGGTAATGAACGCATCACATGGATATTTGAGCTTATAATTGAACTATTGACCTCCTCCATGGTCAAAAATACTAATTAGTAAAGGAAAAATATGAATTCAAACGTTATCGATGTCGCACCCAAGAAAACATGCAAATTGAGATTCATGGATGTCCAATGATCGATATTGATTAAGTTCTATTATCAAATAGCGAAGGCATGTGCGGTATATGATTTGACAAATGGACCCGCTGGAGGACCCGCTGAAGACCCGCCCAATTCAGACGGGTAGGGAGATGTTGATTGAACCGTAGCCGAATAGACAGTTCGGGTTTATTGACAGCCCGGACAGCCAATTTGGCCTCGGTTCGGTTCCAACCCGGATCCGGACCCGAAGTGACGGTCCGGAACCGTTGCTAACACTAACCACAATTACAGACATGCATGATTGAATGAAAATACAAACAAGCAATACAAAGCAGTGTGGAGTAGTGTTCATGTTTTCCCAATTCATTATCCACTAACCAATATGAGTTGATCGAGAACACAGTAATGGGTCTGGATGAATGTTCATCGTAAATATGACAAGTTCTTAAATATTCATTAATGATGATATTAATGTCGGAATCAGATAACTAGCAACCACAATTACAGACATGCATGATTGCATGGAAATATTAACTAGTAGTGATTGATAGCACAACTTGCAAGTATATAAATGGACAATTATTTGAGATTACCATACGATATAAATTGATTGGACAGCGAATGTGAAATTAAAATATTTGAGACATGTTATGAGCGGATAATGCCAAGAAAATGTTCATATCTTAGTAAACCAATATACCGTGTAGTAAAGATACTAACAACATGCTGAATGTAACTATGACTGAGCAGATATGAATATGTGGTTAAAAACTGATACTAAAGTCATTCACTTAATTCGGATTGGAATACTAGTATTGGTCGATTATGCACTGCAAATTTTCGTATCATATTATAAAAATATGCTGTCCAGTACAGATACTAACAACATGATGAATGTAACTATGCATAACTAGATACCGACATGTTGATCAAAACTGATATTACAGTCGTACAATTAAGTCGGATGTGAATTCTAGTATCAGCCGAAAATGCACAGCTAGTATTCGTAGCATATTGTACAAAAATACTGTCTAGTGAACATACTAACAACATGTTGAATGTAACTATGCCTGACCAGATATGAATATGTGGTTCAACACAGCTTCTACAGTGATTTACGTATTCGGATTCGAATACTAGTATCGGTCAATAATGCACAGCTAATTTTTGTATCTTATTATAACAATATGCTATCCAGTAAAGATAGTAACAACATGTTGAACGTAACTATACCTGACAGGATATGAATATGTGGTTCAAAACTAATACTACAGTCATTCGTTATGCAGATTTGAATACAAGTATCAGTGGATAATGCACAGCTAATTTTCATATCATATTATAAACATACGCTATCCAGTAAAGATACTAACACCATGTTGAATGTAACTATACCTCGCCAGATAAGAATATGTGGTTCAAAACTGATACTACTGTCATTCACTTATTAGTATTTGAATACTAGTATCGGCGGATAATGCACAGCTAATTTTCATATCATATTATAAACATATGCTGTCCAGTAATGCTACGAACAACATGTTGGATGGAACTATACCTGACCTGATGGGAATATGTCGTTCAAAACAGATACTACAGTCGTTCACTTAATTCGGATTGGAATACTAGGTCTATGGAGTAGTGCAGGTCAGCTAACCTGCAACTGCATCCTATGGGTGGGATGCACGTTACGCGCCATAGGATGCAGTTGCAGGGGGTGGCAACCGGGGTCTGACCTGCCATAGGATG
>Ga0307514_10002396_pt1 | contig 19591 bp, 25 predicted proteins | sample 16_EM_MG_FD_203088 | JGI IMG/M metagenome (GOLD analysis project Ga0307514, IMG submission 203088) | Populus trichocarpa ectomycorrhiza microbial communities from riparian zone in the Pacific Northwest, United States - 16_EM | ecosystem: Host-associated > Plants > Roots > Unclassified | place... | reverse complement strand
TGCGCACCGGGCTCATAACCTGTTGGAGAGTATTACCGCTAGGACAAAACGTGATCACTGGGTGCCAGGTTTGCCTAGACACCGATGGTATACTGTGCACCAACACAGCGAAGGTAAGGGGGCGAAGCCCATTCACGTTAGGCGGGATTGATAATCAATCGCTGTTTAGATTTGGTCAGTAGAGGTTATGATTCCCCTCTACTGACTGTCCAGCAGTCCGTAGTATAAACCGACCAGGCAGGGAGGTTACTATCTACACAAACCCTCTCAACCTCGCCCCCTCCCCCCACCCATCCTACAACCTCCATGAATTCTCCTATAAATCCCTAAAACCTACGTTAACTTCCGCTCTCAAACACAACCAAAATCAACAATTACCTACCATCTTCATACCTAGCCCTACCCTCACCCACCCTCAACCTCCTCTGCACAATCCCATCAGCTATCGCAAAAACCAATGACTACACTAGACATACCTCCATGTGTATACCCAACTATTCCATATGTATTATCCCCCGTATAAAACGCTCAATCTTCCGACGTTTACTCCGTACCCTACCTCTGGTCGATGTTGTACTGCGAATACTCAACTTCTCCGTTCGTATACTCAACGCGTCTATATCAATACCCTTCCGAAATATGCTTTCCTCACGAAATTGCCCGATTATCCTTTCTGGAATCCAATCCACACCTCCCAACCTCGGAACCCTAATCGTTGATACAATATTTGGAGCAAACATTGCAACCGCTTGCTCGGCCGCCTGCAATTTGGCTTCGATTTGCAAATCCCAACCATCAACCATCACCTACAATCCACCAATAAACATATCAGTAACCACATTAATCAAAATGATCAAACGCTAACTACTCACCGACTCAATGCCAAGTGAATAATTCTTGTTTTGATAGATCGTTTGTATACTATCATTAAATGGAATCTCTAACTGCACAGCTGGTATTTCACCCAGAAATTTCTCAAACGACTTCTCCAGTTTGCTATTCGCTTTAACTTGAAACACCATTACTGCGGCTAAATATATCCGGCTAATTAATACTCGTCTAACCAAATCGGGTAATCATAATAACTCACCTGTAAATATCAACAATACCAATTGTACCCGCAAATAAGTGAACGTAGTGCGAAGCACGAAGTGAATGAATACGAAGAAGTGGGCGATGGCCCCTTTATCCTATGTGTGGCCTCGCGGTTTGGGAGTCATCTGTGTTTGTTCTTAGTAGTTATGCGTTGTTGGGTTATATAGGTATTTCTATTGGACGAGTTAGTTCTTATCTCATGTATGTCAGTCTGGTGAATGCGTTGCTCCTCAGGTTACTATACAGAATCAATGTATAAACGCCTGTACGTTCCACCTAATTAGGAAGTCAATCCCAAATTAGGTAACAGGCACACTAAGTATTCTAACTCGGGAATCATGTCACAGATCTGATAAACTATTATCAGATCCTGAGTTTTATATAAGCGACTTGGACTTACGGTAGGTAGATGGTTTTACGAGCAAGCCTGAAGTACATACCATTGGCTAACTAAGGATGCACACCTGCAAGTACCCCCTGTAATTGCATCTGCCGAGCCCACTCTGTGGTATCATGGAAACATAGTCATTCTACCTAAGTGCATAGCTATGGAAGTGAGCACGCTCTACAACATGGCTGCCCTCACTGTAAGGAATACTCTCGCTATGTACCTATCAAAGGTCACGAGGGTAAGCTTCCGTATCGGGCCAACCGGGCAAGAAGGGATAAGAGCTCTCCACTTCTACCTCTTTCACAATTCCCCGCACTCATAACCTCGTACCTAATTCTTACAGGTTATGAGCCCGGTACTCAGACAAGCTTCACAAACCAAGCAATAAAAGCCGCGGACTAGTCCCGGTAGACCTTTAATAGCGAAAGTTACGAGAAGAAGAAGAGCTAGCGGGAGAATAGAAAGATCTATGGGTTGGGCTTACGAAAGACGAAAGCCTAACTTCCGACGCCACTGTGTACCTCTAGAACCTACCCCCTAGCCCACCAGATTCACCAGAACCAAGCCCTGACCGAAGTACTCAGCCTCCTCCTCCTCCTCCACCAAAGAAGAAAATGTCGAGCAACAAAATACCATTGTTAAATGTCAAGCTGAGTGCAGCAGCAAATTACCCAGAATGGGTTACTTCGCTAAAATTGTTTCTCCGCATAACTGACATAAATGATAAACATGACGCTTGGGATATCATTATGGGAGAATTTGTTAAATCAGAAGGAGCCGAGGGGAAGGCATGGCAAAAGGCCAATGACCTAGCCTTGCTCACTATCCTAAAGAACTGTGAGGATAACGTCAGGAGCAGGATAGGTACATGTGAATTGGCAAAAGACGCCTATGACGAGCTAAAAAAGGCGTATGAGGGCAAAACAGCCACCGAATTCTATGCACTGCTGGACAGTCTAACCAATATTCCGTTCGACGATCGAAAAACCACAATCGATGGACATATCACACACTATGAAGCAACATGGAATCGATTTGTTGGCGTAATTTCCCGAGCAGATCTAACAGCAGCGCAAGATGACGGATTCGGGGACGGGTTACAACGATTCGCTAAAAACGACAGGGCTAAAGCCGAATTCCTACTGAAATCCCTACCGGCATACTATTCAAATACCGTATGACTGCGGGAAAGAGGATGTGGATCTTGTCGGTGGTGCCAGGAAGAGAGAGGAAAGAAGAGACGGTGTGGACGGTTGAAAGGGTGCCAGAGGAGGTGACGGGTACGAAGTCGCACAGAAAGTGATTGAGGGGTTGAAGGCGGACGGGTGGCAGAATGATTTCGTTCTTCGAGTGTTCCTGGACGACAAGGAGAGGATGGCGATGAGGATCCCACAGGGACCAACTCCAGCGGGAATGGGAAGGGTTGAGATGTTGAAGATGCTGCAGAAGGAGAACCCGGGGATCAAACTTGAAGGAAGATTGCCGGAGTTAATGGGAAAGCCGAGGGTGACAGGAATTGAGTTCACAGTCTCGGACATCGCGGAGGCTAAGAGGCTCGTCTTCAAGGGCATGAGGTGGAATGGACATGTCAGGAAGGTCGAGGTGGTGACAGGAGCAGAGGAGAAAAGCCCAGCAAGGACACCAGGGTCAGGACCGAAATCGAGACCCCAGGCACCATGGAACGAGGCATGGAGGTCACCAAGAGGTCAGCCAGACCCAGCTAGACCGGGGGTGTGGAGGGGCAAGAGCGCGGTGCAGTGTTTCAACTGCCAGGGGTACGGACATATTGCGAAGGTGTGCTCGTCGGCAGCCAGGAAGGCTGCGCAGAAGATCGACAAGATGGAGAAGGGAAAGGGGAAGGGAAAGAAGGTAGCAGAGAAGGATGAGGACTATGGCTATGACGATGTAGCCAGGAAATTAAGAGAGTATGTCCCCGCACGACAAAAAGGATCTTGGAGGAAGGAGGCAGATGGGTCAAAGGAAGATCCCTTGGTGTTAAAAGTGGAAAACAAGGACAATGGCAAACGATGCCAATACTGCATCGCGAAAGGGTGGAAAGGGTTGTATCACACAGAATCAGAATGCCGTACAAAGAAGAGGGAAAAAGCTAGAGCTAAGAAAGCAAAGGCTGAAGAAGAAGAGAAAGAAGATTCTGATTCAGAAGGGGTGACGACCAAAATGATCAGAATTGGAAAAACGAAAAACGGACATGAGGGACTTTACGAGTACGACACTGCTGCAACTCACCATACGACCAACACAAGGCAGTATGAGTCTGGATGATGATGAGGATGATGGATGCACAGTGCTTATCAAAGGATTTTACCACCACATCTATAGTTGGTGGGAGCGTGTTCTTCAGCGTGGTGTTACCAGACATACCAGGGCCGGAAACACCAATGTTAAGAACTTATACCGACCGGATGACCAAATTCAATATGGTAAATTGGAACCAACACCATGTCCTTGAGGGGCTATTAGGTTAAGTCGAGCTGAGCTCATTCATGGCTCTACAACCAAGGGTCTTCGACCACGACGGCTAATATTTCCCTGGTTTACGGGAGTTCAAGAAGATGGAGAAACTCTGGATATGGCAGGTGCAGAAACTTGGAGCCAAATCTCTACTTACCATCGAGATATGGAGGTACCAAGAAAACAAGCCTCAGGAAATGCGGCAAGTACTTATGGTGGAGAAGGTAACTCATTGCTTCCAAAAATTATGTTACCTGCAGGGTATGCAATCAGTAATGCGTTGGTTGGCAGAGTTAAGTGGAGTGACATGCTTGTGCAGAGAGAGCTGGGAATTCTCTTTGGAGAGGACGAGAAAAAGGCAGTAGAATTTGCACAGGAGGTCAGGAGTCAAGGCTTGAAGAATATGAAGCATGCATTCAAGTTATTTGTAGATTTGGAGATGGCTGCATTTAAGGAAATATCATATTTTACAAGGCAAGTGAATGCAGAACAGGAGGTTCCAGATGCCGATGGTGTAGAAATGGATGTGGATTCTGAGTTGGAGGATTTTGACATGGTCGCTGATATTTCTGAAAACTGATACAATGGCGGAGAAAAAGATTCATGTTTGAATTGAGGGTGTGTTTGAACTCATTTTATCACCTGTATTTTTATCGCATTTTCAGTTGTATTAACACACTCGATAACCCGTCAACGCAGATCTAATTGGACCAATCAAACTATCAACCCCCTCCAAGGAATACAAATACCTCTTAAACATCATAGAAGACCATAGCCGGTACATCATGGTCATTCCCCTGAGAAGCAAAAAAGACGTCGGAAATGCACTGATAAAGGCCATCAACGAAATGGAAGCAGCTACCAATCTTCATCTCAGCAAAATACAGGCCGATTGGGGAGGGGAATTCCGCAACCAGGAGCTGGAAACAGAACTCCAACAACGAGGGATCACTCTCAAGCCTACCATACCCAGACACTCCGAAACAAATATGATAATCGAAAGAGCAAACCGAACGATTCTTGAAATGAGTCGGACAGCCTTGGCATGAATTAGTACCCCTCGTTGAGACCCTCTATTTCGTCATTTTGTAGAGCCTCCTCCCAGCGCTGTTTTAACATACATATCAACCCTTGGTTAAGCTCTCCACAATGTCTGTTCAATTGTTAGCAGGTTGCTCGGCCTATAGGGGGGGGTACAGTGGGGGAGGGGGGGTATCGAGGAGGTCATATTGTAAGGGGGGAATTATTGGGTATTAGGTTGACTTTGGCAGGACGTGAGGGCAGCCATGTTGTAGAGCGTACTCATTTCCATAGCTATGCACTTAGGTAGAATGACTGTTTTCATGATATCACAGAGTGGGCTCGGCAGATGCAATTATAGGGGGTATTTGCAGGCGTGCATCCTTAGGTAACCAATGGTACCGGAGCGGAGCAGAGGTAAGGGGGCGAAGCTCCATTATCACAGAGTACCGCTGTTTAGATTTGGTCAGCAGAATTCTTATACGTATATACAAACTATTTACAAAAACAACTTCCGTGTTGTCCCTCCACCATTCATCATCAAACCATGCTGCCTTCTTAAATAACTCATAATCCTTTCCGCTAAAAACTCCAACTGATGGCAATCCGTGCCATTCTACCGTTACCTTTCGGATCCATTTATCCTCAACTGTGAACTCGTGAAGTGGGTGAGTACTTAATGCATCCTGTAGGACTGCCAACATTTACCAACCGGGGTTTGATGCGCCTAGCATGTAGATTCGGTTTAAAACAGCGACTCCCCCATTTAGAGCACCGTAATTGGGGATTCCGATTGTAGTATAGCGTGCTCTTTGTACTCAGTACAAAGAGTGCGCAAGAGCCTCATCATAGATAAGATGAAGGGGCCATGCCCCAGACTGTAGTCTTCATTCATCTACGGCTTCGCCTATGATTCATTTATATCATTTATCTTTTACAAAAGATTCATTGTTTTTTCATTGTATTCATTGATGGGAGTGTATGTTTATTCAATTTGTAAGAGTTACAGTTCGTTTTGATTTATTTTTTGAATGAGGTATAGTATAGTTATGAGATGGGTTTATTTAAGTTTGTTGTAGAGACAAAGGGGGGGTTTTAGGAAGTATGTTTGTTTGTCAACATACAGAGGGAGGGGTTGGAAGGGTTGGAAGGTGGGGATGGTTGTTTGAGAACGGGGGTGAAAAGGAAATTTTGTGATGTGGGGAGGTTGGTTGATTGGTTTGTAAGTGATGGGGTATTGGAAGTTATGGAAGAGTTGGTAAGTTATATGATACGGAACCGTAAAACAAAAGCACTCTCCTCAGGCAACCACGTCCTTCACATTTCCTCCATTAAGCCCTAGATAAACCGACCGAACCAACGGCGACACCCCCCCTCTATGCTCCGTAATAATCCTAGTTTTCAGTAACAAAAGAAACAAAACCTATACCATGATTAGTGATACCCGTGTATTCAGGAACAGATTCCTTACCAATCAAAACCACCTCCCTCCATTCAATACAAGTACCACCAGCCATTCAGTCATTCATTGATCCCTATATATACTCTCAGCTTCAGCCACTATTTGTCATCGAATAACCAATCCATTTCCACCTTGTCACCTACCCATCCTCAGCTGTAACACAGTCCTTTCCACCAGACTTTTGACATTTATCTATGAAAGCTAGCTAAGCTTCCATAGGCCTCTTGTCTCCGTTGATGGCTTTCATCATGTTGTATGCAGTTCCACCCACCAAGTTTATCGTAGTCTCATGGTTAGCATCGATTTTCTTATGAAGACTGTCGCCAACAGTGGTTTGAATAGTGTTCACTTGATGGTTCCTTCCAGTATGGTTGTCCCAGGCACTGAGTTCAGCCGTGATTCAAGTAACAACTTCCTACTCTAGTAACATCTCAACTAACGTTAGCACAATATCAAATAACATGCACCCACGCAAACTCCGAATAATAAAATAAATCCCGGCTCACTCACCAAATCTCTATTCCCTCCAGTCAATGGGGCTTCGCCCCCTTACCTCCGCTGCTAACGCAGCTCCATTAATAAATTCAATAGTACTACTACTCAATGCCATACTATCGCATCTTATTGAGTCTGACTGAGTACCGACCCCTGAACTGACTGACCAAGTGTCCGGCAGGTAAAAACACCCAAACGAGGGTTAATCCCCCTCATATTACTATGGGAGGTACTTGTTGCAGCTCTTGGACAGCCAAGTTTTCTTTTTTTCTGCCCGCCATGTATTAGAAGTTATGAGTTGCAACACTGGCTGCGGTGCATATATATGTGGTCAATGAAGAATCACTTACGGAGTAACCTGATAGATATATCGGTAAGTTCAGACAGAATGTATACGCTCGTATATTTTAGAGTAGAGTCAGAGGAAGGCTCATTCAGCTTGTCCATATAGTAGGGTGCGAGCGAGCGTCCTATATAGAGCGAGCTCGCATACATGATTGTGCTGGATGTCGTATGCTGTGACATACGTGAAATGCCTTGAAGAACAAAGCTTGCAAAGAACAGTGATCATGACGAAGAACAGCGATCATGATGTTGTAGTTGAAAGAATACAGGCTTGCAAGAATAAGAACATTTCAACACCATTTACAAGGTGTAAAGCGGCCCTCTGCTTACATTATCTCTTGGCGCGGGTTCCTTTTAATCTTTTATTCTTTGCACAAGCCCCGTAAAACATATCGGGCCAACAATCGATCAAGCAGGTCACGCAGTTTTAAAACTGACGGCTAGGCTCTAGTTCGTTCCGTGGTACATATAAACAGAGAAATGCTTGCGAATGCTAGACACCAGTTCATCGCTCTATGGCCTCTAAGTTTTCCCGGCCACAGCCTTCCACTGCATTAACTTTTAATTTCTCACCTTCGTTCAACACGGCCCCTCCACCCACTCTCTTACCAGCACAGTGAGTTCTCTATCTACGGGTACGAGTTAATTAGTTATTGATCGGTGGGCAGGATTCGTGCGATGGGCGACGATAATAGCCACCAGAAGCAGCGAAAATCTAGCCTCAAGTACAAGACTTCATATTCCAACATGGCCGCAGCGGACGCAGAAAAGAGATTAGGCATCCGAATTCGATCACTCAAAGGGGAAGCAATTGCGACAGTGTTGGCAGATGCAAAGGTGAAGCTGTCGGGGTGGACACCATCAAGGCAACAAAAGCAGCCTTACTAGAAGAAGAATCTGCACTTGCAAGTGAGGAGAAGGAGTATAACAACCACAGAAGGCAATCGTTTCGAGATAAACGATCCACCTCTCCCGTTAACGACATACCAACTACCAGGATCGCTCTGATTTTTGAAAAACCTCAATGGGGAATAGTGGGAGCAATGTAAAGAGATACCATGCTTGCGGTGGAACAAACCATTTGGTGAGGGACTTTTATCACGTCTATCCAGAGAAACGCCCCTCCCACATATTACCGCTAGGACAAAACGTGATCACTGGGTGCCAGGTTTGCCTAGACACCGATGGTATACTATACACCAACAAAGGATACTATTGAAGCTGTCGGGGTGGACACCATCAAGGCAACAAAAGACAAGGTTTATGACCGTATTTTGGAACATCTTAAAGTGGAGGGATATCCTATGGAAGGGGATCCGGATTTCAAAGAAGTCAATGTCAATGACTTGGTTAATGCCATCATTAAACCAATAATGTTCGATTTCATATGCCGGACAGGGCGCGAGACTATACAGCTACGGAGGGAAAAAGAGATTATCTCTACAAGCAATGAGACAGGAGACATAGAGGAATTTGTTGTGTTAGATTTAATCCCGGTAACGCAAGAAAAGTTTATCTTTATAGTAGAAGCAAAGCAATCATCTCTCGGAAAGGCAATGAGACAGTGTCTGCTTGAAATGAACGATATGAGGGGCAACAATAATGCAGGCGAGGTCTACGGTTTTGTTACGACAGGGCAGCATTGGCAAATGTTCAAGTACGACGGGGAGTCGTTTAAGACGACACGAGAAATTATGGTGGTATTTAATGGGATGGATAAAAAAAGCAATTTATCCGTGTTGGTAAAACTTGGCTGTCCAAGAGCCGCAAGTTGTAGCCTCCCATATTATTGTGAGGGGAGTAACACCCGTTTGGGCGTTTTTACCTGCCGGACACTTGGTCAGTCAGTCAGATTAAGAGGTGTATAAACTTGGATTCAGAGAAGAAATCTAGTATCTATTCCCGAGGGGAGACATTGCATGCTTATGCTATCTTCCAGCACCCAAAGTAAGTACTATACAACACATTCAAAGAAGTAGTAGAGGTAAAGAAAGAGTATAGCAGAAATATATCCGAACCCCAGCACCAAACAAAGAGTAGGAAAAAGCGTGCATCTTCAACTCGTATACTAGGTAGTAAGTATAGGAATGGTCTCAAGAAAATACTGTAGTAAGTATGAACCAAAGTTAAAAAACGCCAAAGAAGCCAATTATCTTTCCACCGAAAACCTCCAAGCTTCGTCTAATCAATCTCAATCACTCCACTATCATCCACCTCCACAACCTCCATCTTCCCATTCCCCATTTCCCCATCCCTTATCGACAGCTCCGCCGTGGCATCATTCAACTTCCGCTTCTTCGCCCCATCATTAAGATCCGCCATTTCATCATGCATCCTCTTCGTTCCAGCTCCCACAGCGGCTTCACCCACCTCTTGCGGAACTGGAGAAGCTTCTGCCTGCTTTACCTTCCTTGAGATCACCACCCCCTCCTCAGGAGGCATAATCGGGTCTTGATCCTCTCCAATTTCCTTATTAACCACCGCCAACACCAAATTGACCCTTGCCTGTAAGATATCCCCACTATCTCCCTCCTCCTCATTATCATCCATCACAGTAATGAACGTCCCTTCTTTTACGCCCATAGTCGCCAATTTATTGTCCATATTGTCATCAAAATCCGGATCGTAAAGTAACTGATCAGTCAATACACTGATCTCATCACCATACCCTAGACCCTTCTTCAAATATCCCTCGACAAGGTCACCTAAAGTCGCTCGGCTCAAATCAACTTCTATCGTGGCCCTTGCAACACCACAGATATCGCACGAGGGGTTCGGTGGGGAGAGTTTCTCAGTTGAGAAGACCCGCTCTGAGGATCGTGAGAGGAAGACCATTCGTGCAGAAGAGAGGTCTTGACGGAGGACTTTAAGTGCTTGGAGGACGCAGACACCAGCGGTGATAGCATTAGTCGTGGCGATAGCGGGGATGATATTACCAGCCATCTCTATAGGCATTGGTAGTTAGTGTAGTCAATATAGTCTTGGGGGCTGCATGGGGAAAGTACGTTTGATGTCAAATTTCGACTTCAACTCAATTCCAAACACATACGACCTCAAATTTGCAGCAGCAGCAACAAAATCAAGCGTATCCACATCATCCTTATCAAAGGACAGAATAGGTGTAATCCCATCCTCCATAGCTTCAGCATGAAGCTCTCGTGCCCTCTTACTCAGCCGCTGGAGACTGTCTGCAAAAACCACGAAATTCTCTTCTAGGCTCCAGATCTTCTGGTCCATGGTTGCGGTCTGGGGGGAAATATCCTTTGCGTCGGTTTCGACTTTATCATAGTCTAGGGCGGTTGGTGCCTTTCGCCGTTTCCACATATCTTCCATGCCGCAGAGGCGCTGTATGTCACGAGTGAATACCTTCTCGAATACGCTCCGTGCGAAGATGTCTGTTCCGATTTGTTCTCGAATTTTCTTGAGCTCTTGAGACTCTCGCTTTAGGGCCTCAATCTCCTGAACTAGTTGTGAATATTAGGAGTCAGCCTGGAGTACTGATATGAGCCTACAAGACCATAATTTACCATTTTCAGCATCCTTCGTATGGTCAAACTCTGGAGAGTCATCTTCGGATGTTCCGAATATTTCTCTGCATTAAATCCATATCAGCTTCAGGTCAGCGATAGTAGGAATATGTAGGGGTGGTACGTGAATAGGTAACTCTTTGCCCAGACTATGCAATGTATTGGCTGGCTGGGGGTACTCCGAATGGTGCATACAGGGAAACTCTTGGGTACAGGCTTTGGTGTGCAGTCATAGCATTCGGTGACACCCTATGTAAAGCCCCCAATCAGTCATGCATTCACCATGTCACCTCCTCTAGACACCTCACCTTCTTGATCACTTGAACCTGTCCATTAAACCCAGTCGTTCCACTCTCGACCAGTGGAACATCCGCAGCCAGACACATCTTATTGACATGCCTCCTTGCATCGAGATTGTCCAGGGCGTTAAATACAAGGTCGAATCCCTTGTACCACTTAATATTGAACTCTGAATCCTTGATGTTTGAATGGAAGGCATGTAATTTGACGTTGGGGTTAAACTTCCCGGCGGTCTCTTTTGCGACCTAAGTCCCATGCTATTAACTACCGTCACTCTGACAGTTTTAAGGACTGTGAGTAGTACCATTGCCTTCGACTTCTTGATATGCTGTATCCCAAATAAGAACTGCCGGTTCAGGTTGCTTAGGTCAATAGTATCCAAGTCGACGATGTGGATTTCTCCAAAGCCCGTGAGAACAAGGTTCTTTAGCAGCTCGCATCCTATCCCTCCAGCGCCTACCATCAATACTCTGGCCTAAGGAGAGCATCCTGCATTAGCCTTCCTGAGACCAGTACTTGATATTATCAGCTGAGGTGCTCGTACCTCTTTGATTCTTTGATGTAAGGAACCGAGAGCCTTCCTCAGTCCCACATCACGGGGATTTGGTTTAGTCTGCTGCTTTTCCTCCGACATGGCTTTTCAACAAAGGAAAATGCTTTATTTCCCTCAAGTGATGCTCCCAGCTGGTAGGTGGGTTTTGTATGTATTAATGTATGATGTTCTCCAGGTAGGATAAGTTTGATCGGTTGTGGTGGCGTGTTTGAAGTAGGAGTCTCTCTATTGCGTCACTTGGTTTCCTAGGTACTGGACACTGAGAGGAGGTTCGTGGTTATTGGCTTTCTTTCATGAAGCTCACTTATGCGTTCTCAGGCCATTTTGCAACGTTTGTCTCGAATTGTCGAACACCATCTAGCCGCGATACTGCGTCTTGGCGCGTTCCTGTCGTGACAGGCAGCGTCGATCAGTAAAAAGTAAACATACTGTACATACAGTACGGAGTAATTCGTTAGATAATCCGCTGAAGCGTAGTGCCCATTCACAACCCGGCATACCTAGTTAGTAGAAGTAATGGTTGCTGGACATTGCACGTACATTTAGCATAGCAAGGCTCATACCTACCTATCACTAAGTTGGTTTCTTTTCGATGGAATCTCGTCTTCCAGGTGGAATAACTGCTTGTTAGCATACGAGTTAAACGATGCTTAGGAAGGGCTTCATATTAATAGATACATCAGGAAATGAAAGTTTCCACATCATAAGTGTCTCTGGTCACAGTCACAAGTGTCATCTAGTTGTGCAAGCTCCATAAACTGGTGTTTAAGGCCCTGCGTCTCGCTATATATACAAAATCCGTTGCTACAGTGGAGGAGAGACACAGGGTCTTAACCACCAGTTTATGCAATAGTCATCGTCAGAACACATCCCTGCAGTCAGATGTCAACTCCAAACTACTCCATACACACCGCCTCATAGCCTAAGGCTCCCTTCGGGGTAAAGGCGTATAGACTCGAAAAAAAACAAAAAAAAAAACACCATACACAACAATTACCCTCAACTTTATATTCTCGCGCGACAATTACCCTCAATTCTCACTCCCCATACACAATTATCATTTCCACTCAGAAGGCGATACTCTCGACGGTACTGTAGGGCGATAGCACATCGCCAAAGCGTAGAATGCTACAATAAGTAAAGACTAGAGATCAAATATACAGCCAAATATTGGTAATGCTAGGAGAGAATGGATAGGCGCCCCTCTTGGGTGGCAATACATTGAGGAGATATCAACTCAGAGCTCCTCAGGGCATGAAACATACAAGCGAGAAAGGGTTCAAGAAAAAGTAGCACCAAATACCAAACCAAGCAAAGGTTGGTTGGGTTGTGAAAGTACTCAAGTAGCGTTATGGTCCTCCTACGTTAAAGTCGAACATCCTTCTGCATCTTCACCATCCGCGTCGTCGCTAAGGTCTGTCTGGTTTGGTGGCTCAAGGTAGGTATAGTAAGAAGGACTCACAGCCTATCCATCTCCCATCAGAACTGAAAATAAACCGTCGGAGCAGTCAAGAGTGAAATGGTTGAGACTCACCATCACTGTATCCAGATAAAATAAACCATTGTTTAGTGTATAAACCACTGCCTGGACCTTCATTCCCACGAACAGGTACATCGCAATGTCCTTCTCAACCCATAACCTCCATCCCTCCTGCGGTAACCCGTGTTTTGGCATCCTCTCCCCCTCATACACCCAGGCCTTAACACCAATACTTCCCAACTCCTTTGCCCCCCCTGCTCCACTTTCCGGCAAGTCAATATTCAAGACTTCAAATGTAATAGTATCCTCCCTGACAAGCTTCACCCCCTCAACACCGGCGGCTACCTGCTCTGGTGTACCAATTTTAGCGATACACTCCAGGTAGTGCATTTGTGCTACATTCTGAGGGATTCCGAGAGAGAGGTATCTAGAGGATGGTTTGCCTTCCCAGGTAGTTGCTTGATCATTCTCGTAGAGATTGAGGAAGTGACCTCCAAAGAGGGCGGAGCAGCAGGTGTTGAAGCGCCCTGGAAGTTTCCCATTTGCAGCGTTGCAGAAAAGAAGTTCTTTTTCGGCGAGAGTGCAGACGGAGATAGCTTTAAGGATATTTGATGAATATTCGGGGGCAACGTTGTGGTAGACAACCTGGTTAAAGAGAGAACATGAGGAGTGCGCAGGGGAATTGAGAGAATTGAGAGCAAAACCTACATAGTTTAGAAAATTCCTAATCGTCTTAACCCCCAGCAGTAAATCTTCCTCCGTATGCAAGCAAAATACTTGTTGGATGACATGGCTCAAGAATGCCTTGACCACATACTCAAAGTCAACCCACCATTCCTCGTTGTCATCCTCAAAAACTCCTGGTGTCCCTGTCCAGTTGTTTTGGTTACGGGTACTCGCCGTGTAGTGTTCAACGAAGTCAGTTGCGGTTTGTGCGGCAATGTCAGCTGCATCAGGCTGCTCTGATTCCTCACCACGTGTTTCGAGAGAGAGGCCACCTCCATAAGCCTTTTGACCAGTACGGATGCCACCGAGGACGAGGTACCGGTTGAAGAGCTTGAGGCGCATGGGATCCCATCGGCGTTTGGCCCGGTAGCGTTGGATGCATAACTCGATGCGCCTATCCGGGTGAATTAGCTATTTTGGTGGACTGCATGGCGGGAGGGAAGGGAGAATTACTCTGCAAATGTTTTTCTTCTAGGTAAAGGTTAGTAGTGGCTATCAACAGATTGAACGGGCGAACCTGCGTGGAATATAGCTTGCCCAGCTCCTCCGCCTGCTCTGGCGTTAACACAGCCTCGACATAGAATTCTAATCCCCCATATTAGCTCTTGGGCACCTCTGAAATCATCCATTTATATCTTTGATGAACCACCTTCGAATCCTGATGGCTGGGTCTATTCATAACGTTAGAAATAGCACTGCCCCAATTCATGATGCCTCCAGTTTCAAAATCTGGGTCTTACATTCTTGTTCTTCTTCTTACTCCTCCTCTTCTTCTTCTTCTTGACCGGCTCCCCTGTCTCTAGACCATTCGCCTTAGCCTCCGCCAGCTGAGCGGCTAATGCATCATCGGTCTGATTCTTGAGGTTGATTGGAGGTGGTGGTGAGGGCTGAAACCTCTCCGTGTCGGAATAGTCTTCGTCATAGTCGGCACCCATGATGCCTGCACAGGGTAGATACGGCTACAGAGGTTTGTTTAGCAAGTTGAAAAATTGCAGTAGTAGCAGCAGCAGTACGCTTCTGCAAAGGAGAAAGGAGGGAGTGTTGGCGAGATGGATTGCGGAGTGGTTTCCTGATGATCTTGTGCGGGTGCGGGTGATGTGGTGGTTTAAGTACAAATAGTAGTATCTCGGTTGACAGTACCTGATACCTGATAGCAAACGATAAGATATCCACAACTCCACTACGGTAATCTCATAACTACTTATAAGTAAGGGCAATTCAGTATTTAACCGTCAACCTAGTCCGCCGTTGTAGGCCTGATGTGTGGTGCGCATACCTACATCAGCCATCAAGGCCCCCAATAAACGACCCGAGACCGATTCAAATCTAGCTTTAGCTCTCCCGTACGTGCAGCGGGCTGGGACGTAAATTCTACTTTTTTGTGATAACGGTCCCTCGTGATGCTAGCATGGATTTGCGGGGAAGAGGGGCCTCATGATATCTTTTGCAGGGGGCCTCATGATATCTTTTGCAAGGGGCCTTAGAGGTGGGGATGACTTTTGCTTGGCCATACGGTGTGTGGTGTCTACTGAACCGTGGTTGTCTGGCGTCACGATCTGGTTGCACCACAGGGGTAAAAGGGATATCAAATCGCCTGCTGCTTCGCACACACCAGGAGGCTTCACCCAGAGCACTGGTTCAATTACTTGCATTACATCGCTCCAAAACAACCCATCACGCCAGTTTGTCAACACATTCTGTCAACTTGAAACACCAAAGTTTAGGGAGATACCGTATGTACAGTCGTGATCGGGCAGTGGCTCTAAGTGAGACAGTCGAATAATACATACACTTTTTTCTTTGAGTCTATATGTCTGGAGCCTAAGGCTATGAGATGGCCCCGTTCAAACACTCACGGAGCAACGAGCTGCTTAAACGCCCTGCCTGAAAATAATATATATAGTATGTACATAGCCCTCAGTGAAAGTGTGTACTCTACCCCTGCCAGTGTGGGCCTGTTTTCCACGGACAGATATGAGCTAGGTATGGGCTTAACGTCACCTTAGAATTTACCATACCAAGTACCCTTTACTGGGCTATATCCCTCACCTTATTGCATAGCAAGGCCACCTGCGAGATTTGCCTCTTGCATAATGATTGTGTAATGATGATCTAGAGATGTAGTTTGCCCCCCAATAGAGGTCCAATTCTGTTCATTTACACATAGTTTTTTCCAAAATTTTTTAAGCGATTATACTGTGTGATTGATACATAAAAGATACGGTACAAAAAGCAACCACATGCTTTGACTGTCAAAACTTGTATGGTTGGGTGGCTCTTAAAGCATTACCCTGAACACTTTTCCCCAACCAAAAGCGGGCAAGCGCAAGCATGTTGTAAATACCTATATTATGATCCACGTTCCTTTGACTGCAGAGGGCATTCCGATGCAACCCCAGTCTCGCCAACCCCTATATAGTCTGAATACCTCTATACTTGAGTAGCTACGGTACCGGTAGTATGGTCACCTCTGATTTCAAAGCCTACCACCCCTTTTATGCACTTAGCTTACGTACTGTAACAGTAACCCCACCAGACTCCTACTAGCTGGGGGATATTTAGACGACCCTATACCAGTATGTGGCACCGGCCTCGTAAGACTAACCGGTCTGGATATTACATCATTGGAAAGAGCATTCTGGAAGGCAATTGCAATCATTTTTAAGGATTACAAATTCACTTCGGGTGCACCATATCCACGAAGATGAAAGCCAGCAGACGCAGCTTGCCGAAGGGTTCATGACGGCTATATAAGGCCTCGGGCGCTCTTCAAAGTTGTGTACCTAGCTGCCTTACAAAGGCTAGACTAGCATTATAATTTCACGGCGACTTCTTAAAGCGATACACCGCCGTGTCTCTCCCAGAACCCCACGCCACTATGTCTCTCCCAGAATCCCACTCAGCCATTCAACTCACCAATCCCGGCCCAAATCCAACGGTCTCTCTAAACTCACACATCCCTCTCCCCACTCTTCAAAACGGCCAGGTCCTTGTCAAAAACACCCATGCCGGGATCAACTACATTGACAACTATTTTATCTCTGGGCTCTACCCGGCCCCAAGTGATCCATACATTCTGGGGCGTGAAGGCGAGGGCATCATTGCCGCCGTTTCCCCAGATCTTGCCCAGCACCCTGACCCTACCATCTGCGACCTGAAGGTTGGTGACCGTGTAGCTTATCTCGGAGCTCCAGCGTACTCACAATATTCTGCTGCCCCTGTAGAGAAGGTATGGAAGCTTCCAGAGGGTCTGGAAGAGGGTCTAGGTGCTGCTGCGTTGCTACAAGGGCTGACGGCCATTACACTCGCCGTAGAGTCGTACCCAGCAAAGAGGGGTGATATTATCTTGGTCCATGCTGCGGCTGGGGGAGTGGGGCTACTGCTGGTTCAATATCTCACTAGGGTAGTTGGGGCTAGAGTCATAGCCACTGCTTCGTCAGAGGAAAAACTTGCATTGGCCAAAGAAAGTGGAGCGGAGTGGACTTTTCTTTACGGACCTTCAGGGAGTGAATGGGTTGAGGCCATAAAGTCAATTCCAGAGGTCAAGGAGCGAGGAGGTGTAGCTGCTATTTACGATAGTGTGGCTAAGGCTACTTTTGATGGTGGTCTTGAGGTCATTGCCGCTAAAGGCACGTTTGTTAGCTTTGGTAACGCGAGTGGCCCGGTGGAGTCATTCAGCTTATCGAGGTTGACGGCGAAGAATATTGCCATTTTGAGGCCGCAGCTGTTTGTCTATATTAGGACGAGGGAAGAGTTTACGAGGTATACGGATGAGTTGGGGAAGTTGATCGAGGAGGGGACGTTGAAGGTGAAGGTGAAAACATATCCGTGGGAGCAGTTTGATCAGGCTCTTCAGGTATTTACATGACTCCAAAATTAGAAAAACCTTGTGGAAGCTAACACTGCTGATTTAGGATATACGTTCCCGAGGTACTACCGGAAAGCTGCTATTGAAGATCAGTTAACAGGATGCGAAATATTGGTATTACATGGGGGGGGACTTGAGAAGTAACAGATGACATTATATGGGTATCGTCGTGATATGATGAGATTAATAGGGCAGAAGGTCTTCGGGGAGTAATGTATCCAGGCTAATATAATTTAAGCAAGTGCAAGGATAACTGAACGTGTCGCAGCGCTGATACCGCATTTTTTTTTTTTTTTGAGTCTATACGCCTTTCCCCCGAAGGGAGCCTTAGGCTATGAGGCGGCCCCGTTCCCGCACCTTTGAAGGATTGGGTTTACACACGGAACAACATGCTGCTTAAGCGCCCAACCTCCCGAACCTAGGAAACAATAAAAGCCCGAAAGATAGAAATGTCCGTCTGCCCGTCTCACACCCAGGTACGGCTCCCACCACCACGCTCTCACTTCAGCCAGCGTCCCCTCACAGGTATATATCACACCCTTCCACCGCCACGCTCCCTCTTCAGCCGTCTCCCCTTAAGTGAATTAATACAAATGAAATTCGTAGCATGCCCCGCTCCCCTTAACTCAAGTCTAGATTGGAGAAGAACTCTTCGACCAAATCTAGCTCATAATCTCCATCCGGGTCCTTCACCTTCTTCCGCCACCGCTCTGGATCATCCATATCCTCCCACGTCCCCCACTTCCGCCCAATTTCCTCTCCATGTATGCAGACCAGGGCAACATGTCTTCCTGTCTCTGCGTACCTCCCGCACTTCCTGCATTCGTCAGATTGATCGATGTCCAGGACATGTCGCCAGGCTTATAGATTGCCTTTTCCGGTGCGACAGTGGACGTAGTTGACCCTTGCCTTGCGGTTCCACCTAACAACTCTTCCCATTCCCGTCCCTTTTACCTTCCGCTCTTCCGCCCTTCTCCGCTTCCACTCCTGCCTCAGCCCCCCCTCCGTGATCACCTTATTCATCCCCTCATCCTCATCCCCCAATTCCGCCCCGGATTTGGCCATCTGGTCTGCCTTCTCGTTGCCTCGGGTTCCGACATGCGCCTTAACCCAAGCAAATCTAATAGCATCTAGTCCCAGATGTTTCTGCCTCTTCCGCACCTCTTCCACAACTTCCTTCAACTCCCCTGTCCGAGCCCTGCCAGTTCTTCCTGCCTTCCGTACAGCTGCGATAGCCGCTTGAGAATCAGAAAGTAGCAAAATCTTCTGGTCTTCTGGTACCATCTGGATTCCTCCTCGCATCCCTACCACCTCTCCGTCCCACACCGTCGCCAGTTTTCCCAGCCCTTCCTTGGGACCTGCTAGGCCCTCAACATGCCACCCCCCTCCAACTCTCCCTTCGCTCATGCTTCCATCTGTGAAAACTCCAGCTGACTCTTCCCTAGCCTCATTGATTGCTAACTCCTACTTATCGGCTTTCGAGTTTTTGTTGGCTTGAAGTTTCACTTTCGGAATTTCCCCTTTCTCCACTCTTCCCCCGATGCTCAGCCCCTCGTCCGCTGATACCGCATAAACCAGCTTTATTCCTAGTTTATGCGGTAGGTCTGAATTCATCACTGGATACAGAGACAAGTGTTAACCTATGGGTAATCTATACCTGAAGCTTTGCCGTTTCAAGCACGTATTAATGGTAGTGGTATATAGCTCTCTCTATCGTACAAGCAAAGAAATTATGACTGGTGAGTGTTGGGTTGGATGCCCACCCCCGAGATGGGGGTATTTCATGATCAGAACGGCGGGCTCCATTTTTCTCCCCTTTCAAACCCATTCCGCCCTCAGGTGTAAACTCGGATCGTG
>Ga0307514_10002395_pt1 | contig 19596 bp, 8 predicted proteins | sample 16_EM_MG_FD_203088 | JGI IMG/M metagenome (GOLD analysis project Ga0307514, IMG submission 203088) | Populus trichocarpa ectomycorrhiza microbial communities from riparian zone in the Pacific Northwest, United States - 16_EM | ecosystem: Host-associated > Plants > Roots > Unclassified | place... | reverse complement strand
AATCCATGTGTAGGTCATGTATTAAGGTTTGATAATCGTGGCTCACCAGCTGATATGATGTTGTGGCATGAAAAAATAATGAAAAAAGAGGATATGCAATAAATACAACATTGTTATTGTCATTTTATTACATTTAGAAAAGTTCCAAGAATAGTGGAATTCTGTATCAATTTCATGGTTATTCATCGAGTAAGAGAAACATAATGTTATCATATGTCCTAAAACCATCACAAGCTTCTCATCATTTGTAGTTTTGGTTAAGATAAATCAACTGTGTATGCAAAAAAAACATACTGTTATTTTGTGTCCTAAAAACATGACAATAACAGTTAAGGATTTTGTTAATGGTTGTGGGTGACCAGTGAAGCCACAGAAGGGATTTGCCGTGCAAGGATAAATGTTATTAACATGAAGAATAGCAAACTCTCTCAACCCTCTGAAATTCTTAAATTGTTATCAAAATCTTTTCAACTTTGAATAGGAAACTTGGGATCGAATTCTGCATTTTGTAAAGAAAAATGAATCAGTTTGTTTGGCCTAGTATTTTAATGGACTCCTTGAAATGTAGATTTAGCTGACTCCATGGCTTACTCCCCACCTATTCTTAAGGCTTCCACTTCATGTTATTGCACTGTTCCCAGGAATCAAATTGTACCCCGTCCATCATGAATCACCAATTTTGTTATACAATAACCAAATCTGTCAATTTTGTTATGTTCTGTTGGTGGCACCCTAATGAATCTATTCAATTTTGTAAAGAAAAATGAATCAGTTCGTTTGGCTTAGTATTTTAATGGACTCCTTGAAATGTAGATTTAGCTGACTCCATGGCTTACTCCCCACCTATTCTTAAGGCTTCCACTTCATGTTAATGCACTGTTCCCAGGAATCAAATTGTACCCTGTCCACCATGAATCACCAATGCCCGCTTGGTGTCGTGGTTTCTGTGCAAGATTCCATGTGGATTTAGGTATATTGTTGTCTTCATATTGCTTTCACAATAACAAGGAAAATTTACTTTGGAAAAGATCGTGCTTATCAATGGAATCTGGTTCTCTTGAAGGGACTGTGAATAGTTTAGAATGGAGAAATGATCAAAATAGTAGTTTGTAAGACTGCAGCAGAAGGTAGTAGTGAATTATGATTAAATGAAGGTTAGGGCCTTGGCTGGTATGATACTGCAGAAAAGGATTCCCCAGGCTGATCTTAAAGTAGTTGGTACCATGGGATATAACGTGGCTGAAAGTATCTAATTACTGAAAAACACATTTTCATGGGAAATTGAGACAACCTAAGCAATTATATTACTTTTAAGCTAGAGACTTACGAACTTGTTTTCGTTGATAGGAGAGCATGGGTTCTGGGATTAGTTTCAGGAGTAACATTGTCCAGGAGACTTCTCATCCGATTTTTAACATATTTTTTTTTCCATGGTAGTCAGTTAGGAAAAGAGAAACCTTTTAGCGGTTAGTTTACTCAGATTCTCAGTAAAGGCTCCCCAGCTGATGTGATTTTCATTTGCGGCCTGGAAAAGATGGTGAAGACTAAGATGGATACAATGTCGTCGAGTCATTGATTGATTGCTTCTAGAAAATTTCCAGGTTAAAATGGTGCAAGTCTGTGTCAGATGCATTATGCATTCAGGAAGAGACATCATGTATAGTTATAACAAGTTTCACATCACTGGCAGTTTTAATTGAGATGTCAACAGAATATGTAACACGAATCAGTATCATCCAAAAAATGTTACAGTCACAATTAAAAACTTTTAAAGTAGTCCGTGAAGAGTCAAGCCACAAAGGGGAACTATATTTTTACCTATTGTTTTAGAGAGGATAGTGCTGCTAAAACAAAGAATAATGAACTCTTAACCACTTAAAAACTAGTAAAACAATAACAGGGACTTTTCAACTTTAATTATTAAACTTGTGGATAGAAATTTGCATTCTACTCTGTTTGAAATAAAGAATAAAAAAAAGAATCAATTCTTTTGGCTAAATATTTTTTCTAAAATGGACTCCTTTTGTATATAGATATAGCTGACTCGTTATGTTGTTATTCCCTGGTTATCTTTTAGGCTTCCACTTTGCCATGGCACTGTCTTAAAGGATTAAATTGTGTTTGTCCTATGCAAATGTCAATGCGCACTTGCGATTATGCACTCATATTCATGTTTTATTCTTATCTTGTGGAAGTCATGTAAGGACAGAGTTCTGAGTGTTCATGCTATTTGCAGCGCAACCATGATGCGGATGATGATGAGCCGCATATCGAGCTTGCTGGTGGTAATGTGCACCTCATTACCACAAAAGAGAGATGGGATCAGAAGCTGTCAGAAGCAAGCAGGGATGGCAAAATTGTAAGTTTGACTTCTGTCCATCCACGGGATTTTTTTTTCTTCCATTATCCTTTTTTTACAATACTCATTAATGTCTTTTGACTGAGAATTATAACTTGAGGTTAGCGAATTTCTTATTGAGAACCAAAAGAGACGAAATAGTACTGATGCGGGATATAAAAGATTTAAAGCTTAAAATAAAAGAAAGAAGAAGCTCAGATAAAAAAGAGCCTAAGAAGCTGAAAAAGAGAAGGATGTGGGTTAAAAAAAGTCTTATGCAATTTTATTTAATTTATCAAAAAATATCTAACATTTAAATAAATAGGATATAAATACTAAAATCCTAAAACAAACATTTGGGCTTATAGCCCACTAAATAAAATATCAAATAATAGTTAAATTAAGCTCACTAAATAAACCTAAATAAAATCCAATAACACAAGGGTTTGACTATTCTCCATCATCATAAAACTTATGAAAGTGTGAACCATGTCTCGGGTTTGATGTTCCTATCAACTCTCTCAAGGTTGGAAGAACTTGACCATGTCGAGTATAGTTCAAGGCGGCTCCAATAACGCTTTTAAAGATAAGGATCAAGCTGTTGTGATGTCTCTTTGGTAATCCGAGTATAATCCGAATCTGGTCCGCTAGCTCATATACTGAGAATTGTTGAAGTTCACCGTCTCTGGTAAAAACAACTAGTGCTTCCAAAGTAGTATTAATATGTTTTTTTTTGTGCCAAAGATAAGGATAATGAGGCAAGGGTTTCAAAAGGATCATCAAAGATAAACTGTTGTGTTGTATATATAACGAGATCCATCATGACAAAAGTAGAGTTAATATCAAAGTTAAGGATAATGAGGCAAGGGTTTCAAAAGGATCATCAAAGATAAACTGTTGTGTTGTATATATAACGAGATCCATCATGACAAAAGTAGAGTTAATATCAAAGTTTAGTGGTAGTTTAATAACATAACTATTTGATTCAATTATTTGCAACGCTTTAATGGTCTAACACTGTTCGCTTAAAACTTAAGATTGGTTTCTAATGAACACTGTTTAGTTTTAATCTGTATCGTAAAATAATCTCTAACATTAAGTACATCACGATATTTATGTAAATTAGCTCGAAATTTGTATTGTTCATTACTTGCTTGAATTTGTTTTATGATCTCAACATGCAAATTATGAACTCTACATGATAAAGATTCAGCCGAATCAGATATTTGAAGTCTTAGTAGATATAATTTGGATATAACGTAGTAAATTATGATTATCTTCATCTTTCTCATCAATGCCAGGGGTAAGGGATCATAGAGCTCAACATATTGCTCTAAACCTATGATGTGTTGGATGTCAAGCATGAGGGGGGTGAGGAGCATGTTGCTCTAAACCTTTGACGTGCTAGACATCAAGCATGGTGGGTAGCGAATCAGATAGTTTAAGAAGACTAATATCATGAGACTCTTTTAAGACCATATTTACCTCTTCGGGCAATTTCACTAAAAACTCCTTCCTCTATCACTAAAGTAAAATTATTATATTCTTTATTAACCTCATTTTCAGACTCATTTGGACTTGTAGTGTTAAGTTCCTTTTCTTTCACATCCTCTTCATCTAGATTTTTAAAGTCCTTAGGATTGAGTTCATACATTTAGATGCAATAATTTTTCTTTTCACCTATATGCTTATGTTTTTGGATGGCTGAAGGTTTAAATGTGCAGTTGAAGAAGATATGATCGAAACCTTGACATTTAGCACACTAAATCTCTGAACTCATCCTAAACATTTCATTAACAATTTGTTTTTTCCTTATCTTTATAAATTTGGGCACTACTAGGATTAAGTTTATATGATGGAGTACCTAACGAAGAACCATAATTTTTAAATTGAGATCTAAAAGGGGTATTACGAGGGTCTTGATATTTTATCCATTACTTTTTATAAGCAACTCATAATCTTGCAATACAATATAGATTTGATCAAAAGTGAAAACACCTATGAGTCTAACTTTTTTTCTAAAATTATCATTCAAACTTTTACAAAATCTATGCAAAGTACTCTTTTATTATCAAACAAGTTGTGCCACTCAAAGAATTGATCCATGTCACGAATCTACTCATCAAAGATCCAGGGGTCATGATGACCGTCAAAAGTGGCGGCTTTTTTTTTTGTTAGGGCTCATAACTTGCTCATCAAGGTTATTATGTTTAGAGTAACCTAAATGATAGTCATATTGGTGACGCTTAGGGTGAACTTGCTTATGCAATGCTAGACCCTCAAGTGTAAATGATTAATCAAATAAAGATCATGACTTTTTACTAGTTTCGATAAGCTTTATAGGTAATGAAAAAACTTGTGACAAAATTTGAATAACAAAATATAAAGTAAGCAAAGTATAAGAATATAATCCAAGATGATATTTTTCATTTTTATTTTTTGAAGGCACAAAAGAATGTAAAAAGTGTATTTCCAAATAAATAAAATTCAATGAATCAAATAGTTAAGTAATTTACCGATCAAATTACTTAATATTGACGGTAAACTATTTGGATCATGTGAGCTGCCGTTGATGTCCTGAAAAATATCCTTTTGCTACTTTCACTTTTCCTCCTATTTTTCTCTTTTTTTTTTACAGTCACTTTTCACTTTTTTTTTTTCTTCTGACCACATTTTTTTATATTTTTTTGTCACTGTTTTCTTTTTTCTTTTTCTTTTAAACTAATATAAATAAAAATTACAACTAAATTAAAAAAATGCTATAGAAATAGGCAGTAAAGTAAATTGTGGAATTTGGCAATAAACTGTCACGAAATCTCATCCTCTTCCACGTCTCTCTCTCCCAATCTTGACGTGTTAAAGAAAGATCTATCTTCTTTAATAGATAGTGTTGCTGCCAATTTTGATGTGTCAAAAAGGAAGATCTATCTTCTTTAATAGATAGTGTTGCTGCCTTTTGACTTCAACAAATCAACGAGAGAGAAACGTTTGTCAAAGTGCTGCTGCAGTTTTGTCCTCTCCTCGCCTCTCTAACACGCTGCTATCTTCTCTTCTCAAAGACTGTTGTGCGACGGCTGGTGTGGCGAAGTTGCTGAATTATTGGTTCGTGTCTGGACTCTTGTTGCTGTGGCTGCTGGTGGATGTTGGATAGTCTGCTTTTGGTTCGGTCTGTTGCCACCCTATGCTGGTGGCGTGGGTGATTTTTTTTATCACTATTGATGAAAGCTTCCCATAAAATCTAGGATTTAAACAAGTCCATAGATAGTTTAATTTCGAGAACAATTAAAAGAATATGCTCTGATACCAAAACTGTTGTGGAACAAAAGAGATTTAGAGCTAAAAAAAACACTTAAAAATAGAAGCTGAAGAATAGAAGAATGTGGGTTGAGAAAATCTACAACTTCGTAATTTTTATTTAATTCATCAAAAACTGTGTAACATTAAATTTTTTGGAAACAGTAATTTGTATTAAAAAGGAGAGGTCTAACATTTAGAGATAAATAGAATATAAATATTAAAACCTAACTAGAATAAATAATTGGATTTATAGCCTACAAATAAAATATCAAACAATAGTTAAATTAAACCAATAAATAAACCTAAATAAAATCTAATAACACAAAAGTTCAGCTATCCTTCATCATTAATAGATCATACAGACATGTAAACAATGTCTTGGGTATGATGTCTCCATCAAATAGATGCACCCTACACCCTAAACTTTCCCACAGCTCTCATTTTGCAGCGTATACAATACAACCATGTTGGTTGGCTTTGGAGCTGACTTCATGTAAAATTTATTTGATCTACTGACTAGTGTGTTTTAGTAATCTGTTTTCATTTTGAACTGAATATGGATGTTTAACAGGTGCTCGCAAATTTCAGTGCAAGATGGTGTGGTCCTTGTAAACAGATTGCACCATACTACATTGAGCTATCGGAAAACTACCCTTCTCTAATGTTCTTAGTGATTGATGTTGATGAACTATCTGTAAGTTGTAAATTATATTCGAGCTTCCTGATATCCCAATTTCTCTTGTCATTCATCTACATAGGTTGGACTGTCATAACTATCCTTTTAGTTGCATGATATGCACCCTCCCTCTCTCTCTCGACTTATTGTACAGTCTTCACAATAGATATTGAATAAAAAGTCATATAAATGAAAAAAAAAAACAAAGAAATTCAATCCTGATTTTGAAACTTGTCATATATTGATATGGCTACAAGTTTTGTTTACAGCGGAATATGTTGAACTGGATGGTGGTTAAAATTAGTGTGTTACTATGTGTGTTTGCAGGACTTTAGTGCTTCATGGGAGATCAAAGCTACTCCTACTTTCTTCTTCCTTCGAGATGGGCAGCAGGTGGACAAGCTTGTGGGAGCCAACAAGCCAGAGTTACATAAGAAGATAACTGCTATTTTAGACTCATTGCCCCCTAGTGCCAAATGACTGCTTTGATGGTTCCTGGTGTCTGTGAGAGCCCCTATTGAACATTATCCTGTCGATGTTTTTGAGTATTGAAGCCCTTCAATTGTGTGGTTCTGCCTGTGTATTTTGTTCTGTCATGTAGATATGACCAATTTGATGCAAGCATTTTGTTGTTGATATTTCGGCAGAATGAGAAATTCCACAAATGAATACTGTTAGAGTTTGATGTTTTCAGCTTTGGTTTTTTGTTTTAGAAGGCTTTGTTGGTGGAATAAGGCTGTGAAACATTTTGGAAGATCTCTGTGTATTATTATTTTTAATTAATAAAAGTTACCTTGCGTGAATAGCAATTTGAGGTATTTTTTTAAGCCTTTTACAATTCAAGAATTCAGGGAGATGAAAAGAGAGAAGAAAAGCCTAGGCTCCATAACCTACAAAAAAGCTTTAAAACTCTCCATTCTATTTCATACCAACTCAAATTAATGAATTACAAGAAAAAAGCTGAGCTAAAACAATCAATTTTTAAAATTCATTTCCCAGAAATTTTACTTCGGAGTAGTAAAACAAAATAAAAAACCGTTGCTGAGATGATTAGTACTTGATTAATTCCTATACTAATTCCTAAGACCAAGTTGATTGCTCAGGTTTCATCATACCCTCAATCTCCACCAGGATATTTCAGGTTAGATCATCTTGTTGGTTGTCTTTCTGGGCTTGGTTTTCCAGTTGTCTTCTCTCTATGATCTAAAAAATAGTCATCTTATCTTCTATCTAAACAGCAAGGAGAAAACTAAAGTGTGTGTCTGTAGACAGAACATAGTCCTAACTCCTCTGCTTTTCATTCTTTGTATTATAGTGTTGTTAACTGATGTTAGCTCTGTTCATCAATAAACTTCTGCTTTAAAGTTTATTTTCTCTCTCTCCTCTCTTGGTGATGAATTGCTGACACCTTATCATATAATTTAACTGTAGGAAATCTTTGATTTGGCTGTCTAAATATCAGATGCGGGGCAATGCTTGGCTAAGGTAAGTATTTCTGATGGAAATTACCATAAATGAGTGCCTATTGCATGCTATTTTCAAAGGATTAAATCGTGTCTTTTCCTCTGCAAATCATCAATGCATACTTGGTATAGCACATTGCTATGCAAATTTTTATTCTTATCCCACTAAAAGAATGCTGTTCTGATGCTCATAATATTTGCAGCATCAGTGCAATGCATGTGATTTTAATTGGGATTTCCACTTGGTGGTAATTTTCTCCTCAGTGCCACCAAAGAGAGTCAGGATCAAGAGCTGTCAGAAGCAAGTAGGGATGGGAAGACTGTAAGTTCGATTTTTGTCTGTTAAATATGACCCCACTTGGAAGAACACAGTTTCTGCTTCAGATATTTAGGAACAAAAACAGCAACTTCACTGCAATTCTTCCAGAAAGTCTTTGGAAATATGTATTGTCACCGTGCTGTTTTCGTAACATTTTCCAGGAACTGGTAATGATTAGCTGGTGATCTTTCTTGGAAAGGGGTGTTGTGGATGATATTTCCACCGTTTACCACCTAGTGCCCACTACAGCAAGCCCCACTTTCTGAATATCTTGATAATCTTTAGAATGCCTTGAAAGCAAAAGCATACACAAATTTGGACTCTCTCCCCTTCAACCACCACGTTCTCTTGTAGCTTTTTGGGGCCAATTTGAGCATGTGAACGAACAATGAAAGAGTCGTCAAGAGTTGGAAGGCATTTTCTGTTCTATCTTTACCTCTCTGGCACTTCAAGCTGTACAACTGATGGATTATGCATGGAACCTACAATTCCGTGTGGACCCTTCCCTCGTATCATATGGTCATGCCGGTTTCTCTAGCATCATAAAATCATGCCCTTTGGTGTCTTGGAGCTTCTGATATTTTATCGTATTATACTGTTGCAATACAGGTCCAACAAGTCAAATACAGGAAGCATGAATGTTTTGTCCTAGCACCAAAAGTTCTTAAACTCGGTCTGATCCACGACATGAATGTGAATCATTAGTTAAACGGGTTAATTTAGATTCATCTAATCAAATTCAAAACAACATTGTTTCAAGATTTTTTTAAAAAAAATTAGGTGGTTGCAATACATGTCCAACAAGCCAAATACCTCAAGCATGTAAGCTTTGTGCTCATACCAAAAGTTAATAAACTTGGTCCGACCCATGATATGGATTATTAGTTGAGCGGGTTAATCTGATCAAATCCAAAACGACGTTGTTTCAAAAAAAAATTTAAAATAAAATTAAAATGATATTGTTTTTTTTTTAAAAAGTCAAACTAGATTTTGACCGAGTGAATCAAGTCGTGGAATCACCTGTCGGGTTAATTAGATCAACTCTTACCTGATTAATTTAAAATCTGGCAAGGACAAGGAGCTAGGTTAAAGAATCTCGGTTAATTTGTTGGGTCGGGTCAGACTACTGATTCATAGATGATGTCATCACAAATCCTTTGAGAATTAATTTTAGCGAGTTCTGGGATTTGAATTCAAATAAATAAAAGGTTGCGAAGAAAAATTTATCACAAATACATTAATTTAAATATAAAATTTTTATAAATATATTGATTTGGATAAAACTTAACTCGAAAAAGATTTAATCTCTCTGCACAAAAGAAGATTATTTGGATATGGATTAATGTTGTATTATCAACTTATTGATATAATTTTATTGCAACCATTTTGGACCTTAGCCACTTTGGGACCAACTTGAAGAAAAAGCTATATTCTATATCTATCTTTGTATTTATTTACAATAATAAAACATAAAACGGTGCAATTTTAAGTATATTTTATAGTTATTACACATTAGTTATTTATTTATCTGTCAACATTTTTAAATTTTGACCAATAATGTCATGCATTTAATAAAAACTTATTACATGATACATATCAAAAAGATTAAAACAAAGTTGAAAAAATAAAATAAAATAAAAAATTAACTAGAAACTTTAAGTTACAATTTCTTATCATATAGTTATTGTAAATTATTTTTATTCAAAACAATTAAAATTTTATATTAAAGATTTTAGTTTAAAATGCGTATTAAATATGTTTTTTTTATATATATAAAAATAAAATATTTTTCTTTTTTTTTTAAGAAAAAAAAAATCTCTCATACGTGATCAATCCACATCATGATTTATAAGCTTTTTTAAAAGATTGAATTATATGTTACGTCTCTTTTGGCTAATAATAATAATAAAATCTTTTTGTTAAATTTTATTCTCACAAAAGTCAATTTATCGACAAACCCTACGACAGCCCTTCCACTTACACTTCCCCACGTTATTGCCAGCCAATTCAAAATGACTCGTTGAACCAGACAGTTTTAGGGCATAAAAAACCTGCTCTGGCCTTTTCCTTGAATTAACTACACTCTGCTGGGACCCCACCACTTGTAAGAGACCAGAATTTACGGCAATTCAGACCATCAAAGACTAAAAAATACCACATGCAAGCATACATCACAAGACATGGGCTGTTGTTCTATCGAAATCCATCCACTTGAGTTTCAAACATGAAAAGGCATAAAAATAGTTTCAACCGCGACACAAACATGACCTCAACAAGAAAAAACAATATGATATCATGTCGATGCTACTATCACAAATGCCAAAGGAAGTTACACAACTTTATTTTACACTCTTCAGGTAAATTGTAGATACAAATTATAGTAACTGATCTGATCAAAACATATCAGAACGAGCGGAAAAGGTAACTAAATGAATTAGACAAGAAAAAACTAAAGAAAAAAAATGCCAAATTGAGTTTGTTTGACGATTGACAGTAGATTGCAAACTGCCTTCCTGGATTTTAATCAGCTCATCGTCCTTTCGGGTTCATGATCTGCGAGAAAACAGCGCTTGGTGTTAAGCCATCAGAGTCTTCGCTAGCAAGGCTCCGGCCGCCTATGCTCATGCTGATTCCACTGCTTCTTGAATCAGTCACAATACCATCATAACCGGGGGAAGCATCAGGAGCTTTCCCTTTATAGGTAACATTGAATGGCACCTCCTCATCATCTGCACCTACAATACCCTTGCCACCATCCTCTGCACTCTCTTGTAGCTGCAACGCAAACTCTAGGTTCCAGAGGACATCACCCATTGAAGGCCTGTCAATGCTTTGGTCAGAGACGCACTTCATTGCAGTCTCAGCAAACTTCTTGAAGCATTCTGGTGTGATCTTCCCCTTCAGATAGGGGTCAAGAATCTGATCAAGAATGCCTTTCTTATGGCAATGAGCAGCCCATTCTGCCAGGCTCACCTGTTCCTTAGGCAGTGTTGGGTTCAAGGCTGGTCGAGCACACAGGATCTCAAACAGCACAACTCCAAATGAGTACACGTCGGATTTTTCAGTTAGTTGTTGCCTCCTGAAGTACTCTGGATCCAGATAACCAAAACTACCTTTGACAACAGTGCTGACATGAGTGTGATCCAAAGTAGGGCCTGTCTTTGACAGCCCAAAATCAGAGACCTTGGCAACCCACTTCTCATCCAAAAGAATGTTAGTTGTCTTAACATCACGGTGGATAATAGTGTGCTTCGCCCCAGTGTGGAGATAGTGTAAACCACGAGCAGCCCCAATGCATATTTCAAGTCTTTGCTTCCATGGCAAAGGGGGCTTTTGGGTTTTGTATAAATGTTCACGCAATGTTCCATGCGCCATGTAATCATAAACAAGAATCATCTCAGTATTTTCTTCACAGTAACCAATCAGTGAAACAAGGTGACGATGTCGAAGTTTTGAAAGCATTTCAATTTCAGTCTGGAACTCATGCACTCCTTGCTCAGAGAGTGGATTACCACGCTTGATTGCAACTTTAGTTGTTCCACCATCAATTTCTCCCTTGTAAACTTTACCAAAACCTCCCACCCCAAGGAGCAAAGCCTCATCAAAGTTGTTGGTCGCAGACTTGATCTCAGCGAATGAGAAGTGCCGGCAAAGGTTCGAAGGTAAAGAGGAAGCATAACTTCCTGTAGTATTTGTCTTGGCTGAACCCGCAGAGTGTGAATTTCCATAAAGAGAAAGAGGAAGCCACCCAGATGGTCCATCACTTGAACTTGCCTCCTTCCCTTGTCTATGGCGTCTGGATGCAGCAAGAACACAAAAACCAATGACAACGGCTAGAACAACCCCACCACTCACACCTCCAGCTATAATCGCTGTTTGGCTCTTTGAATGACCAGATCCAGAAGCTGGTCTGGCCCTTGAGGGATCAATGATGTCCTGTTCAGGAGCAGGAATTGGATTTGGTCCAGCAAGATTACCATTTGGACTGCTTAGCTTGAAAATTTCCACACCATTTAATATTGAATCATAATACTGGGGCTTTGCTTTCAGATCAGGATGAAGTGCAAGCCACATATCCTGCTGTGGAGGCCCAGTAGGAACTAGCACGACATAATCTTTAATAACCGGAACTCCATTGTTCCCATTCCCCCCTGCCCAGGCAATGACATCCGCTGCTTCTTCAACAGTTTGATTATTGAGAAAGATGTCAAATACCCTCTGATTGATCTTGGTTATATTTGAAATCTCACAGAAATGGAGCCTAACCAAGTAATTGAAACCAGAGTCCACGCTAAATATCCAAGTCAAATTGTAATTCAAGTTGACATTAGGAGCTGGCCCCATCGATCTAGCAGTGAGATACACATTATCTGGGGCAACATATGAGGGCATCCCTGGAGGATATCTAATCTTCACATTTGGATCAGCACTCTCTGGAACACCAAATGCTGACCCATAAAGATATATTTGATCATCAGACCAGGATCGAAATAGACCTGTATCACCAGATGGGGTGATGCTATTACCTCCCACGTTTAACCTATATACATTCTCAAGGGCAGTAGTATTGTCAATGACATATGGGACACCTTGGCCGACAATCATCACTCCATTAGCATTACTATAAATGTCCGGCATTGACACAATTTCAATCCCGTTTACAAATGCATAAGCACTTGAAGGATTTGAAGACGGACTAAAAGTTATGTTCAATGTATCATCATTCACATTGATCAAATACTCCTTCATGATTGAAACATAATTCAAAGCATCCGTGGTTTGAGCAACACTAAAATTGCTAAGAAGTGTATAAGACCCAGCAGTAACAGAAAAGAGAGCATCGGACGCATTAAGCCCATTGTATGAAGAAGGATAGAAATACAAACGAACGAATTTATGACCAGAAACCACTGGGAAACTATAGGTAAAACTTGACTGAAAAATGCGAGCTGTTAGATAGGGAACTTGGGGAACGGCAGGATCTTGAGTGGAAGCAGTGGCTGTGGATGATTTTCCAGAGGAAGACAAGAATGAAGAACCCTTATCTGAGGTCCAACCTCGACCATCCGAATCAGGTAGATCGGAGTTGGCCCCACAGTCTAGGAGGGTTTTCTCAGTGGGAACATAATTTGCAGCAAAAATAACTTGAATTGACGATAACAAGCAAAGAAGAACAAGAACAGAAGCACAGAAACACTTATCCATGCTTCTCATGGACTCAACCTCAACAAAACAGCCTATAAAGTCTCTTTTTATCAGAACCCACGAAATCAACACCCAAAACAGAAACAAAGCAAGCTCAAAACTGAAGCTTGACAAGGATAAATAAAGCAGAGATCTAGGTGATTAAGCACTCAAATCAAGCTCAAACCTTTATGTGACCAGATCAAGGACTAGCTAAACAAACACCAAAAATCCAGTCCCTAAACAAGAAAAACTAGCTAAAAACCAGATTACAAGAAGCTAAGATCCCAGCACTGGAATCCCAAAGACATTGAAGGATAGGAAGCACTACTAATAAAGGACTCCAAGAGAGAGAAACAAAGAGAACTCAAGCCATCTTTCTTGAGCTCTAGGGGAACAAAACAATGGAGATTAGAGTCGGTGAAGGTGAAAGTTTACCTTCTTAGAAACAATCAGCTGAAAAGAACCTGAAAGAGAAACGGACTCACTGGGTCAATTCGGACAGATCGCCTGAATATGAAGGTGAAGAAACTAGAAGAAAGAAACCAACTTGTGTTGGCTTTAGTAGTTGCCAGTCAATTAATTTTTTTAAAGTCACTTAGCTAGTTCTGTGGGGGTTTCTTCATATGATGTAGTAACTTCTTAATGGATTTTTGATGTAACTTCAAATTAGTCCTCGTACTGTTAACTACTTCACAATTTAGTTTCTAATTAAATTATTCTTAGTGGGGTGGGCAAGACCTAATTGAATCCCTCATTTGAGTTTCTTGCATATTCACCCATGTCCTTTCTTGTCTAAGTTACGTATTTTAAGAATATTTTATTGAAGATTTAACAAGTTTAGATAATTAAGAAATGTTATTTAACTCTAATTACATCCATAAATTCATTTAAAAATCTAAGTTCTAAATATCAAACTAGTTTAGATTAATTTCAAATACTAAATTCGAAGGATTTAATAAAACTGATTAAACTAATTAAACCTAGTTTGTTGAGTCCATCGTGTCAAAAAAAATAATATAAAAAAATTTAAATTTAAATTTGAGATAAAATATTTCAAAATTTAATAACTTCTTTGAAAATTAAACACTTACCACTTTGTTATTTTTTATTTCAGGTTTAAAACCACATAATATATCTATATTACAATATTAGTAATCCACTATTTAAATCGATAATCTAGTGAGTTATTAGTTTGACGAACGGTTTAATAATATGATAGGAGCGGGAATTTAATTTGGGATATCATAGAAGTGGGGTGGGAGATCGTGAAAATGTTTTGTTTGAGAACTAAATTGAAAGGAAATAGATAGTTAGAGGTTGAGGTGAGCAAAAAAACCAAAAAATCAAGAAAACTGAGAAAACTGGAAAAAAAATAATTAAAAAAATAGAACCGTAAAAAAAACCCGATTAAAATTTTAAAAAAACCGACCAATTGGATTGAATTTTAATTTTATAAACCAATTAAACTAAATTAAAATTTTAAAAAAATCGAATAAACAGTGGTGCTAGCCTGTTTAGATAAAACGACGTAAATAGCCTTGGAGGCGGTAGTAATTACAGTATTTGCCATTTACGGTGGAAAATGGAATTGTGAGTGGATGACAGATCACTGAAGAAGGGGTCGTAGGGGGAGATTCTCTAAAACGCGTTCAAATCATACCGTTTTAACGCGTTTGGTATTTGAGGCCCTTCCCCCCACCAAGCTGTGATGAATTTTTCGCTCTTTTATCATTTTTCTATAGATGATTAGTTGTTTGGCATTTTATTTGAGAATCTTGAACAAAATTCAATGCTAACCCTGTTCATATATATATATATATATATATATATATATATTGATAATAATAATAATAATAATAATAATAAAAGTGAAAATGTTTTCCATATGTAATTTGTTAAGTGGAATTATATTTATTGTTAGACATGCATGCCACTAGTCAGCATCCATAAGGGCTCCACCCTCTTGCAATTGATAGGAACCACGAAAAGTTTTTATTTATTTATTTATTTTATTTATTTATTGTGCATATGACGATAGATAGTAGGTGAAAGTGGTTTTCAACCTTTGATGATTATTTATTTATTTATTTTTAACTTGTAGTGTAAATAATATTGACTAATGGCCTTTTTTTTTTTTTTGTACGTTACATGTAAAATATTGAACAAATTGGCTAAGTTTCTATTAATCATGGGCCTGCCAAAGGAAAAAAATAAAATTGATGTACAACATATGTAAATAGCACTCAGCAAATTAACTTTAATCCTTGATTAGCTATTTAACCCGTGATCTGCGGGTTATAAATTTTATTTTAAAAATAATATTGGGTATGTAGGTTTTTTTATGTGTTTTTTACATAAAAAAAATTCAAAGTGTGTATCAAAAGCACATGCAAAGATCTGATTAAATAAATAAGTAAAAGAGAAATTAGAAAATTTGAGAAATGAATGTAAATTAAGATATTTAATCACACAAATTAAAATATTTACTCGGTTGTTTTTGTTGAATTTGTTTATATAAATAAATAAATGATAATATAAATATAAATATAAATAAAACTAATTGAATAAACTCATACCCTAAAATATATATTACACAAGGCCAAACATATCATAAATATTATTTAAAAATAAATATTTTTTATTTTGAAAAATAAAGTTCATTTTTATAAACAAAAAAAATTATAGATGAATTAAAATAATATCTTCAAAAATCAAATACAAACAAAACAATTATAAAAAAAAACTTGTATTAAAAAAAAACCCTAAAAAACCCGTGACATCATGAAACCGAGATAAATTTATAGAAACAAATATGAAGATAATCACAAAATCAATCTTTTTTTAAAAAAAAAACACTAATGTAAAATGATAAGATAGTAAAAGAAAATGATCCAAAAAAAATATCGAACGACATTAACTTTTTAAATTTGTGACTCGGGTTATTAGACCGGAAGCATTAGAAATGAAAAAAAACATGAAGCCCAGTCTCCAACAAATCAAATGTCGAATGATGAAATAAGAAAAAAAAATCAAATACAAAAAAGTATCTAAAAAAATTATAATTAAAAAAATGATGATAAAAATCAAAATAAAAAAAAATTCGAGGGCCAACAAAAAATTTCAATTGGAGGGTTAAACGGAATTGAAAAATAACTTTAACAAAAAAAAATAAAGGTCAAATTAAAAAAAAAAAACAACATAAACTTTGATTAAAGGATGTAATTGAAAATTAACAAAATTTTAACAAGAAAAACAAGAAAAAAAATTAAAAATCAAAGAATGAGGACCAAAATAAGAGAAAAAAACATATGAACGAAAACCCTTGGTTGATCTTGAGGATAAAAGCGTATTTTTACTGTACAACTAATTTGAAAAAGACTAACATACCCTCGAATAATTTTTTAATGACCAATGAACATCTTGAAAAGACCAAACTACCCTCATTATAAAGCCTTCCATTTTCTCCACTCAAGGATAAAATTGTAATCTTTATAGGAATCCACAATAAATTATAACCAGTGTTACAGTGAAAAACCCTACATTTCATGTTAATTGATATTGTTAGCAATGGGCAGAACACAGGTGCACGAGTCTTAATAATAAAATCCCATTTAAGGTTTGGGTTATTGTTTTATTAGGTCAACTTTAAAATTATATTGTTTTTTATTTAAAAATTACTCAAGCATGTATCACTTGGATTTGACTCCATCAACTAGTCAATGGAATTTGATTAAATCAACCTTCAAGAATGGCAGTAGCCTCTCTAACAACAGGGGTGCATTAATTTGATAAAAACAAGAAAAACAATAAAAATCCTGAACTTCTGGGTGACAATTCTAGCAAGGCCCAGATAGAAATAGAAAAATACCAGAGCCATGCAAGATGAGTGCTTCATAATGGGCCAACAAAAATAGTTCTAAAAAAAAACTGGGCTAGGATACAACATTTTGTATGGTAGACATTTTTTTTTCATTATAAAAAAACAAGGGATCGAAATCTAAGCTTCTGATGGCTGAATTCAGCACATATCTTCCCTGAAAATTTTGAATTTCAAGTTTGATTAATCCAATGTTAGGTTTTTGATTCAATAAAAACAAAGCAAAATGATGCAAAAATATAAACTCTCGAAGCCATACCAGGATACATAATGATATCAAATACGTTGTCATGATTCAAGCAGGACCTCAGATTCCTTGGGAGCCACCTTTTGCTACTTCAAAGTTAAAGATAGTTTTTTCCAGTTGAATTTCAAGTTTGATTAATCCAATGTTAATGGGAACTTTGAGACTGCAACAGAGCACAGATATGTTAATTTGACCCAAAAACAGGACAGAAACAAAAAGCATATGATAGTTGATAAATCAGACAGGTTATGTGTTTGGACAATCAAAGGTTGCCAGGCTACTTAACAGGATTTTTTCTAGGTCTGCCATATATATATGAAACATTCAAGTTAAGCTTGCAACAGATCAGCTTAGTTCTGCTTACCTGCTTACCAGCTCCACTATACTTGTTCAATCTCCTACTCTCCAGATTGCTTTTTGCAGAGAAATGGCATGCATCGATTTCGTCTTTCTTTCCATGGATTTATTTTTTCCAACAAACAAGGCTTCTAGTTTGTTGGTTTTAGGACATGTCAACATGTTCTTCAAGAAAGATGCAGTGACCTTGAAGTAATGTCAGTGTCATCTGAACTACAAGTTATCTAGGTTTAAAAGGGTCTCATTTTCTTGTAGGACCCTTAAAACTTACCTTAGGAGTCATACCTGAAGCCTTGTTTAAGTATGCAACTAGACCTAGGTCTGTAGCTTTTGCTTGTGTATATCCATCTATGTATCTGTGTTTGGAAGAAAAGAAAATGGCAGAGAAAGTATAAGAATTGAAATTTTCTTGGATTTAAAGCCATGGTGTAGATCCCCTCTTCAACACTCTTCTTGCATATCACAGTTTCTGCTACAGCCTTAGATGGTCATGCATATAAATATGGGGGGTCCAGTGAAGAGGGGTGTGCAACCCTTGGTTTGCTGACTCAATACTATGGATACCCACAAGAGGGTATTTGGGTTCAAGATCATTTTCTTAGTGTCCGTTTTTATTCTTCTTAATGAAAGTTCAAAATGCAGCAGCTCTGGTGTTATGGATGATGAACAATTTAAAACAATGGTGGAGGAAGTAGACAATCATCTACCATCTTCTAGCTCAAGTCAAGGGTAACCATAAAGGAAGACAAAAAAAAAGAAATTCATTTAATTTTCTGTAAAACATGATTCTTACGTTTATGCTTTGATTATTCAAATGTGCAGGGTTTATGAGTTGAATGATGTGGAAGAAGATGAATGGCTAATGGTGGCAAAGAAAGGAAACCAGTTTGTGATCAATGACCAACCTTTCTATGTCAATGGATTTAACACATACTGGCTGATGGTGTTTGCTGCTGATCAATCTACCAGAGGAAAGGTCACTGAGGTTTTCCAAAAAGCATCCTCAGTTGGTCTCTCAGTTTGCAGGACTTGGGCTTTTAATGATGGTCAATGGAGAGCTCTTCAAAAATCTCCAGGTGTTTATGATGAAGATGTTTTCAAGGTATTTCTAACTGTTACCTGGTTTCTGAGCTTACAAAGGCTACTGATAGCTAGGATGCCAAAGTTATTTTGGTATGCATTCTTTATTATGTGTCATAATTTTGTTTGAGCTGCAGGCCCTGGATTTTGTGGTCAGTGAAGCAAATAAGTACAAGATCAGGCTCATATTATCATTGGCTAACAATTGGGATGCATATGGTGGAAAAGCACAATATGTTAAATGGGGAAAAGCTTCTGGCCTTAATTTGACATCTGATGATGATTTCTTCTCTCATCCAACTCTCAGAAGCTACTACAAGGCTCATGTCAAGGCAACTTTCAGACCACTGCTCCAACCAACATTTTTTTTTGTGCAATCTAATATCGAATTCAGAAGATTAATCCATCTCACAGTTGGTCTTACAGTTTCTTTATTCACTGAATGCAGGCGGTATTGAATAGAGTCAATACGATCACCAACATAACCTACAAGGATGACCCTACAATATTTGCTTGGGAGCTGATGAATGAACCTCGATGCACCTCAGATCCCTCTGGCGATAAACTGCAGGTTTGTTGATTTTCGATACTTGATTTTGCATTGCAGCTATACAATATATTCCTGTACCTGGTAGTGCTTTGAGGAAGAATTCTGTTTATGCCATCGATTCTGAAGCAAATGGATGTCTTTGTTTTTGTAGTCATGGATAACAGACATGGCAGTATATGTGAAGAGCATGGACGCAAAGCACTTA
>Ga0307514_10002394_pt1 | contig 19617 bp, 20 predicted proteins | sample 16_EM_MG_FD_203088 | JGI IMG/M metagenome (GOLD analysis project Ga0307514, IMG submission 203088) | Populus trichocarpa ectomycorrhiza microbial communities from riparian zone in the Pacific Northwest, United States - 16_EM | ecosystem: Host-associated > Plants > Roots > Unclassified | place... | reverse complement strand
GGGATGGATACTGGCCGGGTGGGTCGCGTAGTACCCGGTGATCGCGGCCCCAAGGACGAACGTTGGGAATACCGGTACCCACCATTGGGAATTACCGGTTCGGTTATTGAAGAGATACAGTTTGGAGAGGAACGTGCGATGTCTCTTCTTCTACTCCCATTGATGGATTCCTCTGATCCGGATGGCTCATCGTCTTATTTAAATGCCCAACTCGCCCAGCTTGGTTTCCTCAAGGCGAAGTGTCCCCCTTGAGCCCTCCCCTTGACGTTCACGACGACAACATGTCGAACAAAGTCGCCACAACGTCCAAACTCAAGCAGGTTTCTCTGATTTTCGCGTGAGTTCCGTCAGCTCTGCCCACGCGACTCGGTTCTGACGTTCGTTTGTAGTTGCGGTACAGCGTTGTTCTCCGACGGTGCGATTCTTGGATACTTTTCTGGTGATAGACCGAGGCTTAGATAGAGACCGGTTCTAGGGTACGCCAACGGTGTCATTGGATGTGGTGAGTTTTTCCCTGAGAGCTCGTTGGATAAAGCGTCGTCTGACCATCTACCACACCTCCAGTCAACACTTGTAAGCTTCCATTAAGCCACATCTTCTCCTAGTCATCAACTGAGGCTCCTCCGTCCAGTATTGCGCAGAATCTACGGAACAAGGCTCGACCAGCACAACTATGGTACCACCTTGGCTTCCGTCGCTTTCGCCGGAACAATTGTGGGTATGCTCGTCTTTGGTTACCTCTCTGACAAAGTCGGTATGTGCATTCCGCTTCCATACCTCCGAACTTTATCCTAACGCTTTTCCAGGACGCAAATTTGGAATGGTTAGTCGTCGCCGCGCCCCCACATTTCGATCGTTGATCTCGATTGGTGTTGCCTTTTCGGAATCTTCCCACCGTACTTCCCCCCTCTTGACGGATACCGATGCGTATATCTAGATGACTGCAACTGGTATCGTCGCCGTTTTCTCCGGCTTGTCGGCCGCTTCGAGCGGTGCCCATGGTAGCCTTGGCGGAATGCTCTCCATGCTTATCGCTTGTCGGTGAGTCTAAATAAACTTCCTTTATGTCCGTGACCGCAGCCAAGCCTCTCTTAGCTGCGATCATGTTTTTCTCGGACTTGGCTGACGTTTTTGATCTGCGACGCGGCGGTACCTCAGGTTCCTCCTTGGTATTGGTGTCGGAGCCGAATACCCCTGTGGATCTGTTGCCGCTTCTGAACAGTCCGAGGGTAGTGCTATCGCTAAGAAAGCTCAGAACCGTTGGTTCGCCCTCGCGACCAACTGCATGATTGACGTGGGTTTCGTGGTCTCCTCTTTTGTGCCACTGGTACTATACTGGATGTTTGTATTCCCTTCTGACATCTTTCGACCGAGCCTGACACAATGTCGTTGGATCACAGCTTCGGACCAAACCACCTCAGAGCCGTATGGCGTTTATCCCTTGGTCTTGGTGTCATCCCCGCTCTTGCCGTCTTAATCTGGCGATTGAACATGGAAGAGCCTGACAGATTCAAGCGCGATTCTATGAAGCACGCCAAGATTCCCTACTGGTTGATCATCAAGCGCTACTGGGTCGGACTCCTTGCAATTTCCGTCTCTTGGTTCGTGTACGATTTCATCGTCTACCCAGTGCGTTTCCTCTCTCTACATCCGAGTCTTGTTGAATGCTGATTTTCCTTCTTAGTTCGGTTTGTACTCTACTACCGTCGTGAATAACATCACTGGTGGAAGTGACTCCCTTGCCATTATCTTCGCTTGGGGTATCGTTATCAAGTAAGCACAACTCTTTCCACCGTTATCCATCATACTTGCCTACCTACCGCGCCCCTGAACAGTGCTTTCTACCTCCCCGGAGCCATCATTGGCGCATTTATTGTCGACAGTCTCGGTCCAAAAAACACCATGATCCTTGGGTTGGTTGGCCAAGCCATCGTCGGATTCATCATGAGCGGTCTCTACGCCAAACTGACTGAACACATCGCCGCCTTCGCTGTCGTCTACGGTATCTTTCTTTCCCTTGGGGAAGTCGGACCAGGAAACAATCTCGGTCTCTTGGCTTCCAAGAGCGGACCTACTGCCGTCCGTGGACAGTACTACGGCATCGCCGCCGCTATCGGAAAGGTTGGAGCGTTCGTCGGAACTTGGGCATTCCCTCCCATCATCAAGGCTTTTGGTGGTGAAACTACTATTCGTGGAAACACCGGGCCGTTCTGGATCGGGAGTGGTTTGGCACTGTTTTCGGCCGCGGTTACTTTCTTTTTTGTCAAGCCTTTGACGACCGACGGGATGATCAAGGAGGATGAGGAGTTCAGGGCTTACCTTGAGGCCAACGGATACGATACCAGCCAGATGGGTCTTCGCTCCGAGTCCTCTACCGTTGTTGACGATCTCGGGAGCGATCAGGACAAGGCCTTTGCTTAAAGTATACCTTCATGACTTTTACGCTTCATGTCTAATGCCTACTCTGGTATCTCCATATCTCCCGTAACCCATTTTTGACGTCTCTGTTTTCAATCCACATTGTGGTTTTGGTGTACGGTCCACCCCCTCGCTGTTTTCCCATGGTTTTGGCTGAACCCTCAGGTTGGCCTAGTTGTGGTTGTTCTGTAACTTACAAAAATTGTATCTCAACGCGAACGTACACTATTCTTCACAGCGTATGACATTCGCCCAGGTGTATATTGGTCACCCAACATCAGTAAAATTGCCAGCTGGTACGCGAAGGTACGCGGAGGTATCCGACGCTTCATCCATCACTTAGCCAAAATCAAGCCAAAAACACGAAAAAAATGGTACGCGAGGAGACGCCTGCACGATTTTGCTGATGAAGGGGTCGGAAGCGACGGGTTGCTTGAACCACCTTCCCAAGTGTTCGGGAGCCGCCGAGGTGGGAGAGGGTTCCTCATGGACAACAGCGCCCATGTTTGCTGCAGTTCCGCGATGTAGAGGATGCAGGCTCTCGAGAAAGGCCACGTATGAAAGTGGCCGGTGACCGGTACCGGGGGGAATACGGCTTAATCACAACCAGTTGCCACACCCTGTTCGCCCTTTACGTCACCACCCAAGTACACTCTTCCGGAGCCACGATCGCAATGGGGGCCATCCAGGTAGCCTTGGGTTCGACTATTGCCAAGATATCCGACCAGAATTACGACGAGTCGATCGCCTTTTATCGTTTCTGGTTCGAGATAGCCCAGACTTACTCCGGAATCCTTCCAAACCAGATCTTCAACGATATCTGTGGGAACAGAGGGTCGACTGTGGTAGATGGCACATGCGGTAAACTCATCCACCCAACCGCTCACTTGATCCTTCGTTTCGCGAGCGATGCAGAGTCGGACAGTATCCTCGGTCCACACTGCGTCGGGCTCCAGAGCCGCATCTGCACAACCGTTCTAGGGGGATTTTTTGAAAATAACATGAGAGTTTTGCGGCAGAGAGAAGGGGGTGACACTGAGGGCGTTGGATATTGGTTTCCTGCTGAAGTGAATTTCATCGCGCACTGGGCTAACCTGGGATATGTCAAGGAGGCTACGATCCGCAATCACATCCTCCAGTCACTCATTTCCCATTCGAAATTGTACGAACACCAGGCGGACGCGCTCATCGTCCTCTTCAAACTAGCCGGTGCGACGTTTGCGAAATACGCTGATCCCGCAGTGGTCGACCGCTGCTTCGAGCTTCTCAAGGTCCACTACGGTGGCAACAGTGTGAGAAGTAAACTTGTGCGGGTGCGTGCGGTCCTGCATGGTGAAATGCTATTTTTGGGCTAACTCGATCTTTCAGGAGGTAATCGAGTTACGTGAGCGCGGTTGGGAAGGTATCCCTCCTCCCCCCGTCCTCAAGCCAAAATCGACTGGCACGAACCCGACAGACCCCGCCGCAACTCCAGTTGTCACATCCCTGGGTCTTCCTAACGCGGATACCGAACCTCAGATCCCTCAGCCCCCTCCACCCGAACCCGCTACCGTCCCAGAGCCAGAAACGGACCCCGCAACCCCCGCCATTCAGTCTCCGTCCATCAGCATCGTAACTCTGTCCGACTTCGCGATCGCAGATACTTCCGACGATGAATCTCCCGTCGACTCCACAACCGTAACTCCCCATGACACCTTCTACCTCGAGGGCGGGGACGCGGAAGTGCTATGCGGAAACACGCTGTTCCGTGTCCACACCGGAATCTTTTCCTTCCACTCCCCTGCACTTCGTCAAATGTTCACTCAGACAAACCTGGCTTCAGCAGAGTCACCTAACGGTTGTCCCCGCATCCTGTCTTCGGACACGGCCACGGATTTCGCGACGCTTCTCAAGACTATATATCTCCCGGGGTTCGTCACTCCGCCTGTACGCATTGTTGGGTCGTTCCGCTGACCGCCTTGGTCTCTGCAGATTCCCTGAGAAGAACAAAGTTCCAGATTTCGTCACATTTTCGTCCCTCCTTCGAATCACGGCAAAGTACGAGCTACCCGCTGTGCGATCGCAACTGCTCGAGGTGGTCCGTGATGGGTATCCTGAAACTTTCGAGGGGCTCGTTCCCTCCAAGCCCCTCGGAGAAAGGATCTTCAGCGGACGGACTCCTCACCCAAATGAGGTCCTCAATCTGTTCGTCCAGCAGAACCTCACGTCCGCACTTCCGATGGCATACTACATGGCAGCTCGGAGAGGTCTCCGCTCGTTGATGGATACCCATCGGCCAGCGGGTGCACGATTGCCCCCGGAAATCCTTCGAGCCGCGGTAGAGGGCCTGATCGCGCTTCGTGAGATGGAACTGAAGGAAAGCCACCGTCTGATCCTTGGATCATCAAACTCGCGTACGTGCTTCTCGCCGAACTGCACTTCACCCAAAACAATGGACCCAAGAGGATCGGATGTGCGTCACGAGATTGTGGATCGAATCGTAGGATCCTCCCAGTCCGGAACGAAGATATTGCAGGTTCTTTCGTTAAGTGACGTTTGTGGGGGTGATAATCATGGATTTTGTGAGAGCTGTGTGGAGTGGTGGGAGTGTGGACGGGCAGAAGTGAGGAAGAAGGCTTGGGATGGGTTGCCGGGTGTGTTTGGACTCTCGAGAGCTTGAGCTGAAACTAAGTAGGTGAAACCTCGGTCACAACACACCTTCGGACTTCAGGGTTTCGCGAACTACATCATTTACTTCACCCGAATGACCAGATAAATCACCTCATGGTTCTCACATAGCTCAAACAGACTCGTGACGGGTGCTAAGGTTTACTCACTTGTCCGTTGCGTCGCCGATGTCATCGGTGTCGTGTGGTAGATGCTGTGGGATAGAAAATATTTTTCTGGAAAAAAACCTATCTCCATCACTATCTATATCCACTGCCGTAAGCACACGCCACCCAGAGTTCATGAACCTGAAAGAACTGGCAGATCAGCGAAGACGAGCCAAAAGTTCCCTAGAAAAGCCAGACCTAATCTTATCGACCTTTATTTCGGTTTCATTTCGTCGACGCAGACTGCTCAACAAAAGCACAGCCCTTTGGATACGAAACCAAAAAAGCCCTGGCTTGGTTTGTGAACCCGAGTGTGGTTCTTTACCTGCATGAGGATCGCCAACATCTACGCAGATGATGTGGGCTTGATGACCGATTTCCCCACACCGTACTAATCCAACAGGGCTGGTGCAACCAAAACCGAATCGGTTGGCTGCGTTTTTTTTTCAAGTGAAAACTGCTGTGAGTATCGTAAGCACGACTTGCGATAGTCAGTTATCTGCGGTGCACACCATCATTGCTAAAATTTCACCCTTCAGTTGTGTTCCCACCCGCCTACAATCTAAAGACGGAGTACCATGATATCGCCCAATAACATTTCAGATCCATCGGAGTTTCTTGACGCTTCGGAGATGGACGGACGATCTTGGAACACATCGTTGCTCAAATTCTCGCCCTTCAGTGGTTGGCTGAGGCGAGGGAAATACAATCCTTCAATATTTCTGAAGTCTATCAAGACTGAGTTGTGGAAATGAAGGTAGTGGGACCACCGTGGCTGCCATCCAGATGTGCATAGAAACGGTTGATGGACCATCCCTCGAAGAGGCCCATTAGAGAGAAGGCTAGGGGGTCCAAGTTGGAGGTAAGTCAGCGACACGCGAGGTACCAGACTCGCGAAGGTCCAGAGTGTGAGTTGAACGTTCAACGTTGAGTACATAGTCGTGAAGCGTCATGCAGCCGACAACGCCGGGACCCACAATGGATCGGAACCCGCAGTGTGAAGCTTGAAGCTTAAAGCTTAGATCCCGGGAGATTTCGACGCTCGGGACACGGGAATGTGTCGGGTAAACACCGAGAAAGATCAAAATTTCGTGCTTCCTCCAGGTCGCGATACCTACTCCACGATACCGCTGGTCCACGACCAATTGGCACCCAGATCAGCGGATAGGTAAAAAAAATTCGCAAATAAAACATGGACCCGTGCTCCCGGTCATGACGGCGGACCGTAAAGTTTGGAGCATCGACGATTGAAATGTTTGCCGTTCTCCGAATTTTCTAGCGGCGGGGGGGGACGACGGTCACGGAACCGAGCGACAAGCAGTCAAGCTCCTCCTGCCGATACCAAGAAGATATCCGAATGCGGTCTACCTTGAAGCCTTGACCGACGAGGTGGGCAACTCGGATGAAAGTGACTTTGCTCTATTCTCGCTCCTGCCTGATACATCGTCCACGTAGCGTTAGCCTAGATCTGCCGAGAATCAGAAAATCCCAACTTTCGCCGTACAAATGAGACCCGAAATCGAGCTTCGCCACGCGAGTTTGGATCAAATACCGCCTGGTAAGTTCAATTGGATAACACCGCACGATGAGAGCGGCCAAGTAGCCAATGCGGTTCGCAATACAATTGTTGTGCTTACCACATCCTGTTCACCTTTTTACGTCACCACCAGAACGCTCTCTCCCAGAGCCGCAATCGCAATGGCGGACATCCTAGAATCCTTGGGATCGGTTATCGGCAAGGTATCCGACCAGAATTACGACCAGTCACTCGCTTTTTATCGTACCTGGAACGAGATAGCCCAGGTTCACTCCAAAATCACTCCAAAGCAGATCTTTAACGCAATCTGTGCTAACAGAGGGTCGGGTGCAAAACACGACCAACTCATCCACCCAACCGCTCACACTATCCTTCGTTTCGCGAGCGATGTAGAGTCGGAGGGTCTCCTCGATCCACAGTTCCAAAGCCGCCTCTGCGCAAGGGTTCTACGAGAATTTTTTGAGCACAACATGAGAATCGCGCGGGACATTGATCGGAATTGCGCTTGGAGCAACCAAGATCTGTTTCCCGTTGACGCGAATTTCATCGCGCGCTGGGCTAACCTGGGATACGTGGAGGAAGCCACGATCCACAATAACATCCTCCAGTCACTCATTTACCAGCCGAAACTGTACAACCACCAGGCGAACGCGCTCATGATCCTTTTCAAGCTAGCCGGTGCGACACTTGCGAAATACGCTGATCCCGCAGTAGTCGACCGCTGCTTCGAGCTTCTCAAGGGCTACAGCACCACGAAATATGGTGACCTGCTACAGGTGTGTGTGGTTCCATGCGGTGAAAGGTTATCATTGGGCTAACCCAGACCTTCAGGAAGTATTCGAGTTACGGGATCGGGGGTGGGAGGGCCTCCCTCCTCCACCTGTGTTGAACCCAACAGACCCCGCCGCAACTCCCGTTGTCACATCTCTGGGTCTTCCCAACACAGGTATCGAACCACAGGCCCCTCAGCCCCCTCCACCCGAACCCGACACCGTCCCAGAGCCGGAAACGATTCTTGTGACCCCCGTCATCCAGTCCCCGTCCATCAGCATCGCCACTCTGTCCGATTTCACCATTGCAGATACTTCCGACGACGAATCTTCCGTGGACCCCACGACCGTAACTCCCCATGGGACCCTCTACATCGAGGACGGGAACGTGGAGGTGTTGTGCGGGAACACGCTTTTCCGTGTGCACGCTGGCATCTTTTCCTTTCACTCGTCTGCACTTCGTCAAATGTTCGCTCAGGCCAACCTAGCCGCGGCAGACTCACCCAACGGTTGTCCCCGTATTCTGTCTTCGGATACGGCCATGGATTTCGCGACACTTCTCAAAACGATATATATCCCAGGGTTCGTTGCTCTACCCACGCACATCACTAGATTGTTCTGCTGACTGTCTTGGTTCCTACAGATTCCCTGAGAAAAACAAGGTGCCAGATTTCGCCACATTTTCGTCCCTCCTTCGAATCACGGCAAAGTACGAGCTACCCGCTGTGCGATCGCAGCTGCTCGAGGCCGTCCGTGATGGGTATCCTCGGAACTTTGGAGGGCTCGTTCCTTCGAAGCCCCTTGGAGAAAAGATCTTCAGCGGCCGGACTCCTCACCCAAATGAAGTCCTCAATCTGTTCGTCCAGCAGAAGCTCACTTCTGCACTTCCGATGGCATACTACATGGCGGCTCAGAGAGGCCTTCATTCGTTGATGGATACGCGTCAACCAGCGAGCGCACGGTTGCCACCAGAAACCCTTGAAGCGGCGATAGAGGGGCTATACGCGCTCCGGGAAATGGACCTGAAAGAAAGCCACCGTCTGGTGCTTGGGTTATCAACCACCCGCTTGTGTCATTCGCTGAACTGCACTTCACCCAAAACAGTGGATCCAAGAGTGTCGGATATGCGTCACGAGATTGTGGATCGAATCACAGGATCCTCCCAGTCCGGAACGAAGATATTGCAGGTTCTCTCGTTGGGCGATGTTTGTGGAGGTGATAGTCATGGGTTTTGTGAGAGCTGTGTGGAATGGTGGGAGTGTGGACGTGCAGAAGTGAGGAAGAAGGCTTGGGCTGTGTTGCCGGGTGTGTTTGGATTGAAGGTTTGAATTCACGTCGAGTTTGTATGTTTCTGAATCTATCATTTGGGTCACTTGTCCAGCAAATGGAACCGAATAAGGGAGGGAGTGGAGAGAGGGTGGATAATAACGAGCGTTGCCGCGGTGTCGATTGGGTAATGCTGACGAAACGGTAAGTATAAAAATCTCCCACGCAGGTGCCCCGCGCCGACCGAGGGAAAAAACTGGCGTCGAGATCTGAGGCCGCGACAAAGCCTCGGGCGGCCAGGTGACCCATTTTTGATAGGTAGGGAGATTGTGCCAGAAGATGGGTGGTCGACGTCAGCCGTTGGCCATGGAACTACCCACACGAAAGCAAGCGGGGATCCAGAGATGTGGCTTGCGGGAATCCAATGTGAAGGTAACAGAGCGAGGATGTGACCGTGGGCAGACAGCCGAACTCATGCCACACTAAGGATATCTCCCACCTTTCACGTCGAATATCGATCATGATACTGAGGACACACAGGTGTGATCGGCCTATGGAATGAAAAGTTCGCGGGGTTTATCCTTCGTAAAGCGCGATTACTGTGAGTGGGATGAGAAAAGTTCGGGCTGACAAAAAGCCCCATACGTGTGGGACAACTCCACGCAGGGAGACTCAAAGGAGGGTCTGCCAGGCGTCCGCGCGTTGTGAATCGGGGCGCAGTGAATTACTGCTAGGACGGGCGTTGAACAGTACGGAGCTCCTTGGGGGATATAGAGAAGCACGAGGGAGGTTGTAATGGACGGAGTTCCTCCTTCAGTGGGTGGATCCGGACGCATTTGCGCCAGCTTCGGCCACCTCTAATCTTGACCGAGCACGCAGGGGACGGGGATGATTTTGAGGATTAGTGTTGGCTTACAAAAGGGGTTACATGTAGCGGGCGACGGAAGAAAAAAAAGCAAGTTGCTGATGGATAGACGCGAGTGGGTAAAAGTGGAGGGAGCACAGTCAGCAATCCCGGATTAGGAAGGAGGGGGATTACACGGTATGGCTACACCCTCGCAGTATATTATATCCTTACTAAAACTCATCCTCATCCCTTCCCTTCCCTCACCTCAAATCCGCTGCAATGACTGCAAAGCAGGTCAACCTCACCGTTATCTACGATCTCGTGAGTAACCCCACCCTCTTCCGTCCTCACACAACCCCACTCACCCCCTGCCCCTCGTAGAACTGTCCCTTCTGTCTCATCGGACAGAAAGAAATCTCTAGCGCCATCGACGAAGTCACTCAGACATACCACACCCTTCACTTCCAGGTCGAGTTTAGACCCTATGCCCTCCATCCATCCGTCAAGCCGGACCACCCTCAGGATAGGAACTCCTATTTCGTGCAGATGTGGGGCGAGGAGAAGACAGCCGCGTGCAAGAAGAAGTTTAGGGAAAGGGCAAAAACCCTTAATCTCGAAATGTATGCCGACCAACCAGATTCCCAGAATTTGATCCAGTCTGACGCCGTCCTTGCTTACTAATAGCGGTGAAGGCGGTATCATCGTAAACACTGAGCGCGCTCACCGCCTCTCCTATCGAGCTTGGAAAAAGGGTGGCCAATCACTCCAACAAACCGTCATCTCCAACCTCTTTCAGGCTCTCATCGTCGACAAGAAGGATATTTCTAATATCGCTGTCCTCAGTGAGATCGCTGCAGCGTCATGTTTGATGAGTAAGGACGAGGTACGCTCTACAAACTTTCCCTTAGCTTACCTTTCACACGGCGTCTGACTCATCCTCCGTTGCCCCAGGCGGTCACATATCTCAAAACGGACGAGGACGTTCAAGCAGTCGAAGATCAAATCGAAGAAGCCCGCAAGGGTGGCATTAATGGAGTTCCCGTCCTTATCATCGATGGCAAGTGGGCCATTAATGGCGGTCAGACCAGGGACGTCTACCTCCAGGTAAACTATCTTGGCACTCCTGTCTCAGACCAATCCATGACCAATCCGCTCTTCACATCATGCAGATCTTCACGAAGCTCGCCAGTTGCAAAGGGTTCATCAACAACACATGCAGCCCACAATCTACTGCCAAGGCCCTTTCTGCAAAGGTCATCGCCGCGTGAAATCCCTTACCGACCCGCTCACGTGTGGCCTGCCGACCTAATCGCATACCCCATCCTCGTTGCGCAACCTCTTCCACCCGACGCTATCGCCTGGCCGCATTCGTGTATGCAACCAGGGTCGACTACACGATTCGGCCCTGACATTTACGATCACCTGCTACGCTCCCCTCGTGAACACTCTCAACTTTTTCCCCATGTTTTCCTCCATGGTTTCACCGACTCGTTGCTTGCAGCTGTCCTTCTCACGCTTTTCCTTGTTCATCCGTATCGTTATCTCGTGTTTTCTTGGGAACATGTTCTTTTCTTTTCATCCTCTTCCTGTCCCTCTTCCATGCCATCGTTCTCTTCTGCAGGACAGCCGCTCTCTCATTATCATGCAATTGGATGGCTCATACGACTCGTAATCTTCTTTTCCTCATTCCGTCACAAGCTCTATTTTCCCATCGGCGCCAATAATGTAAAGCCAGCCGATCATCGATTCATCGGTCACCGGGTACCCCGTTTGAGCCTCATTCGGACCTGGCAAGTGAACAAATTACCGAGTGGGTCGTCTGCTTACGTGGGAACGGGTAGGCGGGGAGTGTGTTGTCCTCCCACAGTGGGAACCACATCCCTCGCGTTCGCATTGAAGATGAGAATCGTACTCGGGTAAACCTGCTCCTGTGGGTGAATAACGAACAGGTTGTTGTCGGCCTTGATTTCACCCTCACAAGGGTGGTTTCGCGTGCGCAAAGTGTGGCTCGCTGCATGGGATCAATCCCTTCGAGAAAAAGAAACCGTTCGTTGTGTCTGCCGTTTAGGCGGTCGTGAGTAATGTCACCTGAGTTGAATCTTCATTCAAGTGGTTAAGGAAGGGCAAGTACAGATCGACATTACGATGGGACCTGGCGTTATCAGATCCCGATGCCGCTTCCTGAGACCTGAGGTGGATGATCGCTTGAAACTTGAAGTGCCTCGAGCGCGGGGTCGATGGCCATGGGGATGCCACTGGCAGTGGATGGCGCCCCTTGTTGGCTTTGGCCTTGAACAAAGTTCGGTTCGGCCGCCATTGTTGGCGTTTCCTTCGTCGCGGGCTGATACACGGAACCCGCCCCCTCGTCCTGGTCGTTTCGTGAGCGTCCGGGTTTCTTCTGCGGAAGGAGATCCACGTTGGGACTTGTTTCTGCTTCTCCCATGCACCCCTCACCACCGACATTCCCTCTGAGCGTTGCGTCGCCTTCGCCCCTCTCAGCATCATCGTCTTCTTCCGTCACATACATGTCACCACCACCATCATCCGGCACCGCTCCGTCTTTCTTCTTGCCGGCCGCCTTACTGCGGGTGCTTGGACCCGACCCGGCGGCAGGCTCTCGCTCAACCGACGCGGAAGATTTTGAAACACCGACGTTGAGATTCCCAGCAACCTCCTCGATGCCGCCGGCTCCAACGTTCGCTTTCTTCTTACCCTTCTTCGAGTTGGAACTCGAGTCTTTCCCCGGGGCCTTGGCCTTGGAAGTAGATTTCGAAGAGGAGGAGGAGGAGGGAGTGGTGGGGTTTCGTATCTCCACAGGGGAGAACACAATCCTCTGCTCCGTCGTTCCTAGGAGAGACATGCGTCTTGCCGATGGATCTGAATCACCTGTGCATTTCCCAGGAGTGAGTGAGAAGTGGGGGGCATGACAACCTCAGTTAGTAATTCGGCCTCGGGAACGGGGACGGGGTGGGGTACGCCGAACGGTTCGAGTGGGGGAAGGAGTGGTCATCACTCGGACTGCCTACGCTTACTCACCCTGGGCATGCGTAAATAGGAGCTCTGTGCCGAGGAGCTTGTGATGACGGCCTTTGAAGATCGTTCCTGAACTCGAGAGTTGAAGGAAAGGCGTTGGCGTGTCCACGCCCTTCGGACCAGACGTGCCGTGAATATATATAGCGCGGGGCACGGGCGCAGAAGCAGAAGGGAGCGAATCAGGATCAGTCGATTAGATTCCTCATAATGGGGCATGGAAATGGGTCCCTCAAAGAGTAGGAAGTGGGCGTATCAACTCACTATTAGACGATACGAAGTGAGGAGGTTGGGGTCCACGTCCGCGATCCCAGATATCTCAAGCGTGACGTACTCAACCTCCTCTTCAACCTCCTCCTCCGCGTCCTCGTTCCCCCCTGAATCTGCTGCAGAGGTTCGAGTCTCGTATTCAGAGTCAGAGCAGAAGCTCTCTACGAGTTTGTACCCAGGTACAAGCGATTCCGCTGGCATCTCTTTCCGAAAGTGGTGTTGGCTTTTGGAGGTGATCGAGGATAAGAACGGAGAGGGGGGGAGAAGCGACGCGTCGATCATCCGCTTCCTTGTGGTCGTGACTCTAGGGCGCGTAGCGTAGGGATGGAGCTAAATATCGTCAAGAATAGGTAGTGTTGCAATTTCGATGAAGAAAGGGAGATACAGGCGTCGGTACAGAAGCAATAGTTAACGAATACGAGTACAAAACTTTGAATGTGACTTCAGTTTCAACACTTCGACAGCGCAGAGGGATGTCAGACACCTCTTCAAGAGACCAAAAAAAGTTCAGCTCGCCCGGATTTGAAATTACGCCTTGCCGGTAGGAGGTTCGTTCTCCAAAACCCAATCGACCCCCTCCTTCGTCCCCTCCTTGTCCATCAAGCCCAATCCACCATCCCCGCCTCCTCTCTTTCCCATCTCACCAGGCGAGCTCCCGAATCTCACAGCAGCGCTCTCTCCGACTCCCCCTTCATGTCTCGGTACCCGTTTCGTCGTAACCGGATGGGCGAGCTCCGAACTCGAGCTACTCCCCTCTCTCACCCCCTTCTCCCCTCCGTACCCCTCGTATTTAACCCCTTCCAACTTCTGATACGGCGCAGTGGAATGATACGCTCCCGTCGGGATCTCGTATTTCGAATCCGCGGGGTCAGGTTCGTTGACGACGTAGGAACGAGTTCCAGAGTAGGTCGTGAAGGGCTCTGGGGAAGTCTCGAGCTCCTTCTCGTAAGTACCTTCTGTGAGGTCCTGAGCGGAGAGTTTGTTTGGGTTGGAGGGTGGGTTGAATAACGGTGCTTCGCCTTCCACGACCTTGACCTTGGCCTTGGTGGGGGTGGTGGGAGATGAGGAATTGAACGAGGAGGATATGAACCGCGCCCGGAGGGGTGTAACTGGTTGGATGAAGGCTGGTATTATCGTGCGCGATGGCTTAATCAACGAGCGAAAGAACATGATGACAGGTGAGTTTGAGTTTGGTCAGTACGCGTTGCAGTGAATTCGAGTGATATCATTTCCATATACCCCACACTGCCTACAAACACCTCGTGATCTCGCACGTGCGCAACCCTCCCAGTCTGAATCTCGGCTTCTATAATCAGCTCCTCAACCGTCATGGTATGGCACTGATGTGTGATTTTTCTGTATCCCCAAGTTCACGCTTTGGTCTGCAGTTCAAGCCTACACAAGAACGCTGTACGTTCCGGGATTTGAGATGTCATGTCTCTTAGATGGCAGCATTGGAAGTCGATCACGGAGCCGACTCATTGGTCCTGTCGTTCCTTCACTCATGTGCTCACTTGCATTATTCAATCGCCGCTACCTGTCTTCGGGGGTTGGCAAAGTGTAACGATACCCACATTTCTCCTTCCACATGCTCGCGGGACAGTCATTACGAATAGCACCGGACGACTCAACTGTCTGGGACTTTGACGAAGGGTGTGCACGGTCCCTCAGTGACCTGGAGGTTCTTCGTTCCACCCTTGCACTCGAGACCCGTCGCTCGCGCCACGTTCCGAGGGTTGGGGGGGGGTTTGAGATCAGTTCTGCGATATACACAGAATCCTTCCCTTTATCTCTGGCACTTCGAATTTACGCTGGGACCTTCGCCGTTCACCCTTTCTATCATCATTCGCCAGTGATCAGCTGGCTCGACTTTAAAACCAAACTTCTTCCTGGGCGGGAATACCGACGCCAAAGTTTTATGAGAAGCGACACCACGGCACAGTAAAAGCGAGGGGCGTTGGTGATTACAGAGTTACGAGCTCTGGACACGCCCCTATTGCCCACCGCTTTCCCTACCCTCCCCTGTTCTCTAGTTAATTGTATGTGGCTTTTGCGATAGCTGGAACTACTCGGACTTGTAAAACGCAGAAGGCAATCGTTCATGCGTCACGCATTGTTCACTTGGGGGAGGTTGTAGTTCAAACGGCTTTATCATATACGCCTACACATTCATTCGAATGGAACAGGTATGTCCTCGCTTCTAAACCAGCACTGAAGACTCAATTAACGATCGTCGCAACACTTGAAGGAAACGCACGAGTGTGGTCCCTGTAGGGTTGGGCCTTTCTGGCTCAGCTCAAACTCGATTGTGCCTCTGCATCCACCTTCGGCCACTCGTATTTCCCTTCGTGGGGTCGGGCCCAACCGCGGCTTCGCTTGTGTCGTCACGCTTGACCTGTCTTATGTCCTGGCTGGTCATGCTTCCAAGAGCTACCTGTCAAGTCAGTCTCACTCCGTCGAGTCGGACCTCACGGCGCGGGCATGCGGAGACAACATACAGAACTCCCTCGGGCAGAGTCTGACAACAATTGGAAGACCCCTGGTTGGCGATATCGCTGTCCTACGGGGCAATCCAACGGCACCAAACGCGTGTGCGACTTGAGCGAACTTTATGTGAAGAATAAACAAGTGAGGATGAGCCGGAGAGGATTCCTCCCGATCCGAATCAACGTGTGTTCTGGAGGGGTACATCCGCGCCCGACTTGATAAGGTCTGGCCGAAGACGCTGCCAGTCAACGAGGCCGACGAACTTCCAGGCCTTGTGCCTGACTGACATGTCTAACCCGAGATTTCGGGGAAGCCGCGGGGTTCGGAGTAGAGGTTGTCTCCTAACGAAAACAGATTCCAGGCCCGGTGGGACCTTCCACGGCGGTCTTCAAATCAAAATACTTCATTATGGCCGTAGAACTAATGGCACAACGAGCCTGGATAATCTGTGAGCAGAATAAAGGTCTCGGTTCCCACCGAGAGTACAAACCGTGCCCCGCAAGGCTACTTTTTTCTAGAGCGGTTCTTCATCGAACACGCGTGTTCACTCACTGATGGTCGCCAGGCACGAGCTCCTGACTGATGAACAGACCATAGAAAGGACAATGCAAACCCGTGATTTTTGCCGACGGGCTCCATGTAGTTCATTCCAACGTGTCGAAAGTGCAGGAGAGCAGGGTCATCATGCAGACACGTTAGAACTCCAAGTAATTAAGAGCGCCAACCAACCAACCACGCGTTGGTGGGCAAGCGATCACTAGGGGGGGGAATGTCGCTCCCGAACGCTTCGCTGAGCAAGGGGAGACAGGTTTTCGAAAACTCATGCAAGTGTGATGAGCAAAACTTTGAACCACCGGTCAACGGGTAACATGGTTGTCGATTAAATATATAGTGCTTAACGGTCGTGCGTGCCAGCTGGCATAAAGTAGATACAATACCGGGCAGTTGCGAGAAGGAGGAAACAACGCGACGAAGAAATAAGGGGTACCCCGAGGAGATGTAGTGCCGAAAGAGGAGAGAGGAAGATAGATACCGAGGGAAAGAAGGGGAAAAGGGGGGGATAATGAGTGGTCGGTGATCGGTTTGATCATGTATCGAAACCAAAAGGTAAGTGTATGTACTGACAGATAGACAATGCGTGGCGGATGGGATGGATTGAATGAGGAGCGGAAAAAAATGTAAGCGAGGTCGTCAAACAGTCATTAACATGAATGGAAATGAGCAGATGCCAATAATGGACATGAATAATGAACGAGAGGGGAGGAGCAACATGGTGTCATATGGGGCATGAAACAAGAAAGGATGACATGGTGGGTCCTGATTCACGCTCTGCAACAGAATGCAGCCCAGAATCCTCGTCGCTTTCCGCCATGCCCATCATCGACATCAGTCCGCTGGATCTGGTTGTCATAAATTCCCATCGTTCTGGTTGCAGCTACAGGGCCCACGGCGCTACCTGTTCCGTCACCGGGGTTCTTGTTTTGTTGCCCATACAAGTATGAGTCGGATTGATTGAGTGCTGGATTCGACCCATTAGCCCCATTCTGCCCCAAAGGAGTGATGCGCCCATATCCGTTCTCATTCCTGAACGCACCAGGTGTAGGGGTGCTTGCGTATGGGTGTGGTGTGGTAAGACTGCCATCTCGGGTCGGCTGTTGTGACTGGTGCTGGCTTTGCCTTCGACTAGTGGGGATCAGTGGTTGCACGCTGGCGTTCCTATCTGTAGGTCTAGCCGGCTCCTGGGTACCCCTCCTACTAGACTTGATTTGAACTGGAGTGGGACCCATGACAAGAGGTGTGCTAGGCGACGCATTCTCATTGAGAGGTCGTGACCCACGACGGTGGTTGGGATCACGGTGACGGTGCTCCCGGTGAGGAGTGTGAGGGTTGGAGGAACTCTGAAGGGACAATTAGCGCTCGGAAACCAGACTGCAAAGGAAAATAGCGGACCTTGGCGCGTTGGCTGGCCTCCCATCCCTTGCCACCATTCAACAGCATCCATTCAAAGACACCGTCATCTGGCTCCCCGAGAGTCTTTAACACCTTGGTGAAAAGCTCCCTCAAAAAATCGTAATCAGGGGCCTCTTCGAAACCGAGCTTGCGAACGTAATTCATGTAGATAGCAAATTCCTCTAAGGGACTCATTGAGTGAAACCGGAGAAATCGATATGGCGCATTCTTACCCGGGAACCCCTCACACAACTCCTCTATCGGGGTGGTCTGTTTCTTCTCACCAATCTTCTCATACTTCTGTTTGTTGGTCGCCGCCCTCAACCCTTGCCACGGTAGTCCTCCCCGTAAAAAGTACATGAACACGTGGCCCAGCGACTCGAGGTCGTCCCGCCTGGACTGTTCACGTCCCAAGTGGGTGTTGATGGACATGTAACGGGCGGTACCGGAGAGCGACTTGCGCTCGCGGTAAGGAATGTGCACTTTCGTTTTCGGATCGCGGTAGTGCTTAGCCATGCCAAAATCTATGAGGAGCGAGTTGTTTTAATATCAGCACAACCACCAGCTGGATGAAGATCTTCTCCATCAAGTGCGGTCATCCTCACCAATGATGTGAATCGTGTTGGTATTTTTGTTACCGGGAACACCGATCAGGAAGTTGTCTGGCTTGATGTCACGATAGATCAGAGATTTCTCGTGAATGGACTGCACGCGAGTAATCTATGGGATGGGGAAAGTAGGTCAGCGCCAACAAGTCCAGCGAGCACATCGCCTGATGATTAGCGCCAGAGCGAGAGATGGTAGCCTAGCACCGACCGAACACGGAAGGCACCGAGTGATGGGGACACCCCGGAACGAAAAAACTAACCATTTGCTTTGCAGCCATACAAACAGTCTTTATGCTGAACTTGCGGCCGCAGAGGTCGAAGAGATCTTCCAGGTTAGGACCCAAGAGGTCAATGACGAGAACGTTGTGGAGGCCCTCCTGTCCAAAATGGTGGACCTGAGGAACGCCGACTACGCAGCGTCGAGGTACAGGTGAACATTGCGCCGGATACGAAAAGTGTGAAGACAACAGGGTCACATACGGGTACCGTTCAAGGTTCGATACGATCGATATTCATCCCGGAGTTGAGGGGCTTCCGACTTGCGAGGTTCCTGTATATCCACCCAAATCAGTTGCAGTTACCCCGCGGACATCACTGAACGCAAGCCAAGGATGTAATGGTATCGAAAACACACAAATTTGATTGCCACGGGATTGTTTGAGAGAATATTGGTCCCTAGACGAGAACAGACGGTTGAGGACAAATGTGACAGAATTGACGGGATACAAAGGGGCGCAGAGAGGATACAGACCTTCGAAGACGACGCCGAAGGAACCTTCACCAATTTTCTTGCCAACTCGAAAATGTGTTCCTACCATGCCATTGGATGCGGTGGAAGTTGAATGGTGTCCTGACGAGGACGCAATTACATGGGGTGTGGTCATTGCTGGTTCACGAAAAAACTGGATACGAGTCTACGCCAGTCCGAGGAAAGGTTGAAGGATGTTTTGAAGGGGGGGACGAGGGGGACGGGATAGGGTAGAAGCGGGGACGAAGGAGAAGGCCTTACAGAGTACGACAAGCGGGGTTTAAAATCCTTCGGCCAATCCCTGAAACGCGCCCGTGCAGGAGAGAGTGGGGATTGGCCCAATCCATTCTTGCACCTGTCTACTCTTATTGTCGCCCTTTCCTCGTTCACGAACAACGCAGTCCCAGATGTTGATAACGGAACGGATTGTGTGATATGGGCACATACATGTCCCGAACGATGTGTTACGCCGGGTCTGATTGATCCTGACAATCGACATCCGGCGTTTGTCCTGTAACCCAATCGTGCCCCGGAGTGACCGCGATAACAAGTTGAAGGTACGTTCGTCATTTTTCGTCAACAAGAAGATTCCATCTATCGCAACTGGTGTTTACAGCAATGTTACTGGTGAGGAACAATGGTTTGCCCCTTCACGTATAGTGATCGATGGCGATTGGGCGACTACAGCCATTACATTCGAGCTCAAAGATTCCGAGGGCCCGTGCTCTGGGTTTAAACGTGTTTACATCATGGCGTGGTCCCAATGTTTCAGGGATCCCAGATTGCCTCTCTGGGACACGTCATGCCGTGAATGAGTTTTCTCTCCCCAACCTTTCGCCCCCTTTCACCCGCGGACGGAGGCGTTCAAACACG
>Ga0307514_10002391_pt1 | contig 19628 bp, 17 predicted proteins | sample 16_EM_MG_FD_203088 | JGI IMG/M metagenome (GOLD analysis project Ga0307514, IMG submission 203088) | Populus trichocarpa ectomycorrhiza microbial communities from riparian zone in the Pacific Northwest, United States - 16_EM | ecosystem: Host-associated > Plants > Roots > Unclassified | place... | reverse complement strand
TTAACCAGCCTCTTCTGCTCCTAGACGACTTCATCGACCACTTCGTCCGCACCGTGAAAACCGCCTTCCCCCACGCTGTCCTGCACTTTGAGGACTTTGGCCTCCACAACGCCCGTCGTCTCCTGCGCAAGTACCGGAACTTCCTCCCGTGCGTCAACGACGACATCCAATTCACCGGCGCCGTTACCACCGCTGCCGTCTACGCCACATGCTTCGTCACAAACCTCTCCCTCCCTTCAATCCGCATCATCATCTACGGCCCCGGCACGGCGGGAATGGGAATCGCAGATCAAATCCGAAACGCAATCTCCACTGAAGCAGGCATCCCCCACGAGGAAGCAGCAAAGCAGATCTGGCTCATGGATAAATGCGGGTTAATCCTAAAACGGCATATCGAGGAGCTGGGGATCGATGAGGCGCAACGGATATATGCGAAGGAGGATAAAGACTGGGAAGGGGTGGATACAATGAGCCTAAAGGAGGTTGTAGCGAGGGTAAAGCCGCATGTGCTGGTGGGGACGAGTACGAAGGCGGGGGCATTTACAGAGGAGGTGGTTAGGGAGATGGCGAAACATGTTGATCGGCCTGCTATATTCCCATTGTCAAATCCGACAAGACTCCACGAGGCCCACCCGGGGGATATTTACACCTGGACTGAAGGCCGTGCATTAATCGCCACTGGCAGCCCCTTCCCTCCTGTCGAGTACCAGGGCAAGAAATACGATGTTTGTACGTAATTCCCCCCCCCCCAACTTCCACCACCCCCTAATTATACTGACCGCAAACACACCAGCGGAATGCAACAACCACCTCTGCTTCCCCGGCATCGGCCTTGGTCTCGTTCTGTCCCGCTCCACCACCTGCACAGACGGGATCATCGTCGCCGCCACGCGGGCCCTCGCCGAACTCTCCCCCGCCCTCGCCAACCCCACCCACGCCCTCCTCCCGCCCATCCCGCGGATCAAGGAGATCTCCCAGAAAATCGCAATGGCAGTGATACGAAAAGCCGTGGAGGAGGGTGTGGCAAGGGTTAAAGGGATCCCTGTGGACCAGGGGGAGCAAGTGCTGAGTGCGTGGGTTAGTAGACAGATGTGGGCGCCGGAGTATAGGCCGCTGAGGAAGGTGAAGGCGGAGGGGAGCTCAAAGCAGGCAAGGGGATTGCTGGGGGTGGGGAGGAGGGGCAGTTTGGTGGGAGAGTTGGTGGTGGAGGAGGAGGATGTTGTGGTTGGTTAGGGCGGGGAGTTGAGGGTAACTTTTTTAGTGTAGATTGAATTTTCACGGTGAAGGGCTGGAATGAGATATGGCTCGCATGTATCGCGGTACTTTTTCAGTTCTTACCATAATGTGTAATTTTTCTACCCGAATGGGCCAGTTTAGCTTGTATGGGCTTCCAATCGGAAATGTTCCACTTCCGCCAGTCTGTAAAACCTCTACCATTCTATTCATCTACCCATCGCTGCATCATCAAGAAACAAGCTTGCAATGTTAATCAAAGCATCCGCATAAATGCCCCGCATCTATCGCCTCCAAAAAAACAAAAACATATTTCTTCTCATTCACACCGAGCCTATAGCATCAAGTTCCTCCCCCCTCATTACTAGTATAATACATATTCTTCCTCATCCTCCCATCCAAGTCCACCCCATCCACTCCACTACCCCGCCCTTACAAAACCTCATCCATCTCCATACTATCCACCACCTCCTCTACCCTCCTCTGCTGCACCCCACATGCCCCCTCCCCCCTACTACTCCCCTCTCCATTCCCCACATAACTCACCTCCTTATCCACCATCTCCATCAAGGTGCCCACAATATTCTCCTCGATTGTAATTTTCCCCAGATCAGCTAAATGCTTCTTTGGGTCCAATTTCCCAACATATCTCGTCTTGAGCTCGTCTTTCGTAAGGGTATGTTCTTCGGTGACTCTCTTTGTATAATTTTCCGCAAGACCAACCATCTTTGCGAGTCTGTCTACATTGTCTTGATCAGATTGCTTAAAATCCTTCATCATCAACCCTTCAGTCCAGACTGTCTTGTGCAGGTTCATGAGCATGTTTTCCTCGAGATGGGTTTTCTTGTAATTGATAGCTATGCTATAGTAGTGGCGGTTGAGGCCATGGATGAGGGCTTGAATGGAGGGTTTGTTGAGGTGGCCGAGGTTGGAGGTGGTTTGCCGCGGTTCTTGGCCGAGCATCAGGAGTTGCGGGGAGATGAGCCGAAATGCGTCGATGACGACTTTGCCTTTGACGGATTGGATGGGGTCGATGACGACTGCGACGGCGCGCGCGGTGAGCTGCTCGAAGGACTGCTGTGTGTTGATGTCTACGCTGGAGAGCCAGCAGCCGAAGCCGGGGTGGGAGTGGTACCAGCCGACGACAACTTCGGGGCTAGATGGGGGTTAGTGGGGGGTCTGTGAAGGGGGGGGGATGGGAAGGGGGAGGTACCGGCCAGTTTGCCGGAGCATTTCCATCATTTTTTGCTGGAAGACGGGGTCGACGGCTTCGACGGAGACGCCGGTACCGCTTTGGGGCATGGCGAAGACCTAGGATACATATTCCTCCTAGTGAGTTGAGGATCATCAGAATGTATATGGGTGTGTGTGAGAGCTTACATCAACCACCCTGACTGTATAATCATCCACAAAAGCACCCAACATCAAACCCATGACTTCCATAGGTACACCTATTCCGCAGTCAGCATATCTGTGGAATTCGCGGGGGCGGGGCAAAAAGAAGCTCACCAGCTCTCCCATGCCGTAACATCTTCAGTAACGCCAATGACGAGATATATACCGTCTCCGAGTTATCAATCACTGGCGAATCCTGCCCCTCACAAACAGCATAAGCTCCATTTGCACACACGGCAGGTCTCACAATACAGCTGGTAGAGTGGAGTGGAGCTCACCATGCCCGGGGGAGCACCCATTCCTCGTCCGAAACTCATTTTGTGGGCTGCTGAGCGGTCTGGCCGAGTGATATGTTGGCTTGCCTGAGGGTGTTGGTAAGGGTTGTAAGTGGGAATGCGGTATTATACATATTATGTAAGTGAAGTGACAGGGCATCTCTATAGTCACGTGATCTACCCGCATTATCAACCCACCCATTCCTCCTCCCCTCCTCCCCTCCCCTCCTCCCCTCCTGTCCTCCAATCTCCCCAAGCACATCCAACTATGTCCAAACCCACCGACGTCCTCGACGACCTCTTCGCCGACATCGCCTCCCCCACCACCACCATCACCACCCCCACATCTACTGGTACCACTGCCACCAAATCCGAAAAAGATATCCTCGCCGAGTTCGACCTCCTCACCGCCGACCGTCCCACCACCTCCCGCCCCACCACACCCCGCGGCTCCATCCGCAAATCCCTCGAATCCCGTCGCCCAAACATCCAAGGCTACGGCATCAGCACCAACCTCACCCAGCGGGACTCCAGTGACGTCAATTCCAAGCTGCATACCCCGATCGACCCCACCCCACCAACCTTTGCCGTGACCAGTCCCGCTAGGGTCTCCACCCCACCAACCCCATCCATCCCCCCTCGCCTTTCCCCCCAACCGCAACAACAATCTGGGGGATGGTGGGGCAGCATTTTCACCACCGCCACCACCGCCCTCACCACCGCGCAAAACACCCTATCCACCACACACCTCCAAGACCACCTCCCCCTCCTCCCTTCCGAACAAGCCCAAAAATGGAGATCGCAAGCAACCACCCTCCTCACCTCTGCGCAAACCGAACTCCGCTCCCGCGCCCTCCCAACTCTCTCTAACCTCCTCCACCAAATCGTCCCTCCTATCGCATCCCACGAGCAACTCCGCATTCACATCACCCACGATATTCAGAATTACCCGAGCATAGATACAATTGTTTATGGAGTCTTTGACCGGGTTATGCAACAAGTCGAAGGTGGCGACCTCCTTGTAGTCCAAAAAGGAAAAGAGGCGAAACCAAGATCTAGCTTGGGGGGGGCGCAGGAGTGGGCGAGTGGGCCGTGGTATAAATCCCCCGAAAGCAGGAACCTCAATCCCCTAATTGGGGGGACGGTAGAGGAAGGCGTTAAACTCGCCCGTGCGGCGGCGGAGGGGTATGCACTTGAATATACATCCTCACCAACATACATTGCAAGCCAGGATTCTTCCAACCCCGACAACCCCACGCGCAAATCCGATATTTTCCTCTCTATCCAACCCATAACCAACCCCACCCCAACATACCTCATCCCCTCTACCTCCGGCGATCCCACCGCGGGAGAGGATGCGGATGGGGAGGAGAACTTAACCACCTTTGCCCTCCACCTGAGCGACCCTATCCACCATATCTCATACTCGACCCTCTCACAGTCTATCCCAGCCAGGTGGTTTGACTGGATTGATTCCCCTGCGCATAGTCTGCATGCGGATATTTCTGCAATTGTGGAGGAGGGAGGTGTAGATCCGAGAGAGTGGGTCGTGGAGTGGGTCGAGGAGACGCTAGGGTTGGCGGTGGGGGTGGTTGCGCAGAGATATGTGGCTAAAAGGATGAATGTTGGTGGAGCGCTAGGGATGGGGAAAGGGAAAGAGAGGGAGGTGATCAGTGGGAGTGGGGGGGGAGAGGTGGCGAGGGCAGTGGGGATGTAATTCGAGTTGGGGAGCATGGATATTGGGAGTATACGGGCTGTGATGGGAGTTGATGTGGTTATGATTATTATGTGGTTCATGTTTTACTTCTTGCTTGAGCTTGCTTTATTCGATTCCCCGGTGGTTATTATAGTAATGCAATATGTGAGGGAAGGGAAAAGCAGCTTTGGTATAGTGACAGTATAGCAATATATATACCTACCGGCCCAGATGTAATACTAATTTGCCTTTAAGACCAATATGAGCATATTTTGCATATCATGTGTATATGTAGTACAACATACAAAAATTCCACAATGGCCCACCGCTGGCACGAAGCACAGTACTAGTAGGAATGAATTCGATCTGTCGGATGCACAAAGTACTTGGTATGTTGTCTCGCTGCACCACGCCCCAGAAAGGGATATTAAATTGTGAGGTCATCCTCAATACCATCAACGCCAGCAGTATAAGAGTCTTGGCACGAGATCAATCCTCAGCCTATCAGTATGAGTGCAAGTGAGGTGCAGGTTAAAGTGCCAACGAACAGAGTACATACTATACTTATGTATGTACCATCTATGTATCCCAGGTTTCAGTTCCGAGTAACGCCTAGACCTGGCTCGTGTAGAGATGTAGAAAAAAAAAGAGAAAAAAAAAAAGAGAAGAAGAAGAAGAAACAGCCTCTCAAGGAAGATGGAGTCCACCCTACTAGTCCACCACCGTGCCCTCCTCGCTACAGAGCTTTTTTCTCGTAACTGTTTACTTCGCAGCAGCTTTTCCCCCCATCTCCCTCTCCTTCTCCTTCCGATCCTTCTTCCCCCCTTTCAGTAACTCCAAATGCCCCGCCTTGGCCGCAAGCGTCCTCTCCGTCGCGGCTATCAACCCTGATGTGACCTTCTACACCTCATCCATCAGCACCCAATCCCCTAGGTGAACACAAACACGCACCTTTTTCAGCTTCTCTTGCCGCACAAGTTCCGCTTTCTTGGGTGCTATGACCTTTTTGCCAGGGCGGGGCGCGAGGGGGGTTGCTTTCCTCCTGGGGTTGTTAGTTGTGGGGTAATTTGGGGGGAGGAGAGAGAGCATACGGACTTTTTGGAGGAGCCAGCCCCACTTCCGTTACCGGATTTTGAGAATTTTTTGAGCGCTCCTTGGGCCATTAGGTAGTGGGTTGTTGGTAGTTGGGGATGCGGTTGTGAATTTTGATGCCAAGATTTCTGCTGGTGGGCAACACAAGCCAAGCTAGAACTGTACTGAGTACTGGTAGGTACATCGGTACCTACATTTGCGGAAAGTTACACAGAAATTGATATATGGGTGTACAAGGACTCCGCGCCAAATTACAAACAAGACTACAACATACCATAGGAGATTTATTTAATCTATAGTACTACAAGTAGCTTCAGATTATTGAGATAAAATGCATATATACATGTTGTACATATATACTGCAGGATAGTTTGCCATCAATTTAGGAGCGTTGTTAGGGGGTCTTGCATGGGCACACTCGCATATATAATTCGTCAACAATACACCACGGCCTAGTGTCTTTTACATCTGGAGGGGATCCGGATTACCAAAGCAGCCCCATATAAGGTAGAACCTGAAAACTGCTCGAAGATACAGTATGATTTGTGCAATAAATATTGAACAGTTGTGAAAGACTAGAAAGACACTCTATATTGAAGACCACGGTTGGTACTAGGATCTCACTTGTTCGGTTCACATGCTCATCTAACTCCAGGAATACCTATTGCGGCCCATCAAGCTGCAGTAAAAGTTAGGTATTGTATATATCCTCGAGCCGCAATTCATGCATGAACCTCAGTAACGGGTCTATTATACATGTCCGTCCCGCCTCATAGCCTAAGGCTCCCTCCGGGGGAAAGGCGTATAGACTCAAAAAAAAAAAAAAAAAAAATACATGTCCGTATGTATGTCCATACAGACTGACAGGTTCGCTGCATATAGCCAATTATGTGCGAGTGTATATGCCTTGGCTGGGCTTACAGTGACTCAAGTGATACCTCGACCTCGGGTAATTAGGCCATTTCCAAAACCAAATTGTCATCTCTGATTCACTCAGGCCTCCTCCCTTGTTCTCGCTTAACGCCTCAACTGGTGCCCTTCGTCTTTCAAGATTTGTTACGCCGAGTTGTGTATTGTTGAGTATACTAAAGTCGAGGGAACTCCCTGTATGCAAGACTAAGGGAGCAAACGAGTGGGCTTGTTGTTTGTGCGCATTACATCAACTTTAAATTTACAGACCTTACTATCCAGAGCTGTAAGCTCCGTGTGTGGAATATAAACCTCCAATATTGACCAAGCCTGTAGATAGCTGGCACGAGACCAACTCATCCTTGGGTGGTGACCGATATAGTCTCGTGCCCCACCCTCGACCCGATTGTCTCTGACGAATACATGGTATCCCTAGGTAGTTCCCGCGGCTGTACCTATTCGAGACCTCAAGCTCAGGAAACGTCCGTGCTTGATCCTGATCCCTAGCTCTCGGTAAGCTGCACTGGATCGCTCTTGCGAAACAGTTCAGATCTAGGGTGGCGGAATGGCAGTTGGAGAGGACCCCTGCAACAGCCGGCATGATTGATGCCTCGGCCACATTTCCGCATTGGTTGGCGGAAGACCTGATGCCTCTTGGCTCAGCCCATTCGGAAAAATTTGGCAGGTTGCTACCTCCAGACTACCGGTAGTTGCTACCTACACTCGTAGACAAATAAGGTGAGCCCGGGGCCAACTTTATGGAAGTGGGGTTGGATGCAGGGCATGATGCTGGATAGGTACATGGTGTAGGTATTCGTAGTCTCGCGTTTATTCGGCCAAATAAACGCGAGAACGTATTGTATTCGAGTATGGTTCATGTCCCTCAGTACAAGACTGCTCTAGAATTCTCCTTGTCCCGCCTGTGTTGCTGGAGACCGAGTTTGCCGGAGCCGTATCTGGTATGCGCTGTTTGAGTTTGATGTTACTGTAGCATTTCTTTTTCTTGACCGGAGTGTGTAGTCTCGAGACTAAATACGTAGGTGATTGACCCTCGACCTGTTCATATAAGGCATGAGAGGAATGGAAATGAACATTTTGGTGAGATATCCCATATATGTGCACGGTGTAGGAGAACTCTAATAGTCATCTCCAAGAATAACCTCAAACCGGCCAAGAGGCTTCTGGCTGTGAGCGTTAATCGAGGTGACTGGGGTCTGACTATAACGTTAACATCCAAGACTGGAAGGAGCCATAATTTCACGCGAAGCGGGCTCCAAAGCACTCGGTATCTTCTATTTTTCCTTTCTGGCGTTCACACGTCTTGGGGGGATCAATAAGAAGCATCAACGACAACCTTGACAGGCTTGTCATCAATCCTCCACTTTTATCCCTCTCTCGACCACCATATCCCCAGCGCATTCCCAGAGCCTTGATTTCCATTCCCATTCCTCTTGAAGCCCTGTCACTGTCGACGGCTACTGCTTTCTGTCATCACCATTTTACAGTGCCAGTCTTTTTGGCTTGGTCAATCAATATTCGGCTGTTCGCTACAAACTCTATCCGAGTCTAAGTAGTCCCCGGGTACCTAGATATCAGCACACTGACTACCGCAATCGCCATATACGGTTCCATTCACCATTGTGCTTCTAATCGTACTCATACACCTAGCCTCTATCATCTGTACAATCATCATTAACATTGCAGATTGCAAACACGCCTTCACTCCTCATCACACCCCCGGCTTCTGTGTGTGATTCTTGCTGATTCACAGCCTGCAGCTGCTCTATTTCTCCAGTCCCACATCTTTTTGAATTTTACTTCAAGTTGCCATTTGGATTTGCCCCATCACACCAGCACCAGTACCGCAGTGAGGAGCGTCCCAGCTATACCTCTCGCTGTACCTCTCTTCATCGCTTCATACATACTTTAAACAGACAGTCGTCCCTGGCCTGGGCTACACGGCTGCCAGCTGGCGGATCAGGTATATATTATCCCCATCCGCCTGTCTTCTTTGTAATAGGCATGCATGCACAATCTATGAGAATAACTCCTGTCGTGTGTGGATCGCCTTACACAATCACCACACTGCTAATTTGTTTTACCATTCTACAATATTGGTCGACGTCGACTGACATGACCTTGCAGTGCTGTGGGTGACCTAAAGGGGCCGAGACCTGCCTTGCCTTCTTTGAGCACTGCTATTTTGCGGTTAATCGTACTGCTTCCTCACCTCGACATCGATCAACCACTCTTCCCCCATTATCTCTGCTTCGCCTCTACTCCTGTTTTCTTCGCGGCTTGCTCGTGCTTCAACAGCACACTCCTCACCACAGCACGCCAGCAGGCTCGTGGACGCCCCTCAGGCGTGGTGGCAAATAAGTGTCGATATCGTCAATAATTTTTCCCACGCTCTCGTCTCGTACGGGTCTGGTTATAGTGCCAACCCTGGCAATCAACCACGTAAGTTATTCCTTCCTCCTTGGGAATCACCCTCCCTTGTCTCTCTTGTATCTCGTCCAACCAGCGTGCTGGGTTCCCCAACTACCACCACTCCGAATTTTTATTCCTTCTCATACTCTCCGTCATAGCCTAGGGCATCACGCTGTGTGGGCTCTACAGACACTTTTGCTGCTGTTGCACTACTTTTATTTTCACTCTAATCTTCTATTTAATTCTGTTGCTCTCGACTATATTCTGGCTCCCACAGCCGCACGCACCCTGTTTCCCTAATACGGTTGTTGCTATTCTGCGACTGCTAAAAAAACATCGCATGCGTCCTATGGCATCGATCTAACATTTTTCCCCCCATGTGGATATCACAGATAGTCCGTCAGTATTTTTCTAGTATTGTGACAAGGCACCCATCATGGGAACGAAAAAGTCTCAGACTTCCGAAACTCAGGCGACGTCGACTGCATCAACTACCGCACCTCAGACCACTCCTGTAACTCCCTCTTCCAACCGCACGCGTGGGCGTAATACAGCGGCCCAGTCCACTACCACAAAATCAGCAGACAAGGCAGCCGGCGCTCCAAAATCACAGACCGAAAATCAGCAGTCACAGTTTGCGGTACCGGACACAGTCCGGCGATCCGGTCGGAAAACAACTCTACCAAAAAACCTCATTCATGACTCAGTAATAGAAACACCTACGAATCGAAATCGGCGGGAAAGTGCGGCCTCAGAGAGTTCCCGAAGGAGGAACTCGTCAGCCTCATCTAATAAATCTTCCAGAAAGAAACAACCGGCGGAGAGGAGACAGGCGAAGGAATCACCGGAGCCACCGAAAAGTAACATCAAATTGGAGGGACAAATTTTGACTAGCTCGGACGAAGAATTTCCGAAAACACACAAGAAGGGCTCGTTATATGGTTGGAGGAGGTTACCACCGATGACACCACCTACTCTGGGACGGAAAACGTGGGAGACAGATAGTGATAAGGAAGAACGGAGAGGGACTCGAGGTAATCTTGGTTGGGGCCCAGTCAAAGAAAAGCAGAAACTTGCCTCGGAGGTGGAGGACTCACAAGAGGAGGGCGACACAGGCTCTGTGTCACCACCAGGCCAGGACGCCAAGGCAACAGCTCCAGCACCACTGGTAATAGAATCTGATGATACGGATCGGGATTATGATGCCGAATTATCTGAGCTGGAATCATCACCGATTTCAACAAAGCCACGGACTACATCTGAGATTCCTGACGGGCAAGCCAAGGAGGATGTTGAGGAATTACAAGAGCAACGCCCACTCAAGAGGAGGAAGCTGGTGCTCAACTGTGGGGATGGGGAGCCGAAAATTGAGGAAGAGCTGAAGTCTGCTGAGCCTGTTACATCTGGCCCATCAACTCCTAAGCCGAAGAAAATATGGGTCCCTGAAGATGACGACATGGCCTTTCATAGGCAGGGTTTTACAAGCAATGGAGTCAGTCAGACGGATGACCCGCATGCGCAAGCGGATTCGGAGACTGAGGGGGTAACAACGGGAAATGGTGCCCTGAATAAAGAGGTTGCTGCACAGAAGGATGAAATTTTTGAGGGTCCTATTGTACGAAATTTACCCTCAGCTGGAGAAAGTGCACAGGAAGAGGATCGCATGGAAGTTGATGCGGAAGGAGCCCAAGAAGCCGCGAGAACTACTGAGGAGGGACCGGAAGTTGAGCCCAAGGCAGCGGAGCAATCACCGGCAATACAGGCTCTGGATGAAAATCCTAGTGCATCACAGGATACGATTATGATGGATGAGGAACAGCCCCTAGAAGTCCCTGAGGCTGCGGATATGGAACACGAAGCTTCTAGTCAGACAGAGGCCAAGCCTCCTTCACCACTTCTTCAACAGGAAGAGGCAGCAATTCCGGAGGAAGCACCAGAGGCTCTGTATGAAGACCCAGGCACTATGGAGGAAGATGCATTGCCCATACAGGAGGAGGCTAACCCACCATCAATGGCACCGCAAAATGAGCCTGTGTGGATCAGCTCACCGGTGCCTGAGGCGAGTAAGAATCTCCAGTCAATTGTCGAGAATGTCACAGATAGGGAGAATTTTCCCCATCCAGGATCTGGTTCGGATACGGAGCCAGTGAGGGAGGATGTTTCAGCAGCAGAGTTCGTCATTGAAGAGGAGAGGGGGGATGGAGTTGGTGTAGCGGCCACCCCAGATGAGATAACAACTCCAGGTGGACCGGTTACGCCAGATGAGATAACAACCCCAGGTGGAGTGGTTACGCCGGATGAAATTGAGACAGTGCCGGAACCACCGGAGGCCGGGAATGACGAAGGGGCCCGGATGGAAGATGGGCGAGAGGAGGACTACGAAGTCGAAACTGTCGATGGAGAAGATACTAACATGTATCGCGAGGAATACGCAGGCGGCGAGGCAGAGTTGGAGGAGGCAGAGGCATCAGAGGGCAGGGAGGAAATAGGGATTATTGGAATTGTGGAGCTGGGGGAGGATCTACAACTGGAGGAGTCCCAGGGGTTGGAAGAGGCTGCCGAGGGAGGTTATGCAGGAGACCACGAGACAATGGGGTTTGGTGGGGTGGCGACTGCAACCGAGTCCGTGCCTGCGCTAGTCTCCGAAACAGAAGAGGAGGAAGCCGGTGAAGCCCAGGATGCGACTCATGTCTCGGGAATTTATGAGGCTGAAATACTACCGCCGAGCGATACCACAAAGAAAGAACATTCTTCTGTACAAGGATCACAGGTTACCGTTGAAGGAGTTAGAGGTGAGACGAGCCCAGTGGCCACGGAAGAGCCTATGGCACCGGAAGTCCTGACTCAAGATGTGGATGTCAGCGGGGCTCATGGAGAGCAACGGGAGCAGGATCTAGTGGAACAACAGGGCCAAGGCGGTGATTCTCCAAGCTCGGGAGAGGATCATATGGAGGATACCGGAGTTGAGAAATTCAGGGAACTCTCCCTGGGAGTCAATGGTGTTGAGGGGTTTGAGCCCGAGGGGCGACCGGACGTTGTTCAGAAGGAGACCCTGGAATCCACTAATGAAACATACTCGAAGACGGAGGAGGTATCCAACGTTACGGAGACTATTCAAGCAGAGGTAGAAGGTGTGATGGATGAAATTGAGATTACTGTTTCTAGGACCGAAGTTGAGGTGGTGGAGGAGTACACGGTAGAATCGGTGTCGGAGGAAATAGTGAAGGAAGCCTCTTATCTGGATGCTGAACCTGATGTCGAAATCCAGGGGGGGGTTGACTCAGCACCGGTGTCGGCTCATACCCCCGGTGAACCAGCAAAAGCCCCTCATCTGATTGGGGGTGATGATGAAATCATGGAGGATGCCGAGAAGGTGGCTGAGGATACTCCTACCATTGAAGCCGAAGACCACGACATGCAGGAGGCTACGGAAGCCGAGGGAGAGGCCGCTGAGGGGGCCTCGGAAGCTGCTAAAGAAGCTCAAGTTGGTAGTAATGAAGAAACTTCAGAAGATCAAAGTGCTACTGAGAGCGAGGCAACAGAGGCCACCACTACCGTCACGGCCCAACAAGAGCAGGAGCACAAAAGCATGGAGCAAGAGACTGAGGAGCGGGGGAAGGAAAGCATTGCGGAGGAACCCGATTTGCCCTATAGGCCTGTTGATGACCTCGGTGCTGAAAATGATACTATTGACGATGATCATATAAGCATTTACTCTTCCTCGTCTGGACTGCCCTCTGATGATGAGCTCGGACCGGATGGTTTGACAAGGGCTGGTACAAAGCAGCCTAGACGAAGGCGCCGTAGCCGAAGATCGAAATCGGAGAAGGAAATGGTAGCGGGGGTGATTGATGACCAAAGATATCAGCCTCAGTTGGATGAGCCGGTTCTTGATGCGCCATCATGGAATGATGAGGATGGTAATGTGAAGCCGTCAGCACCCGCAGAGATACCTCACTCAGTTTCACAAGTTGACGAATCAGAGTTTGAAGCGGGAGAGTCAACCAAGGACCTCGATATGGGTGATCAGGAGGAGACACTCGAAGAATCCAGGCCAGAGTCCCCTGAGCTCGAAGACGAGGACAATGATGACGGCTCGGAAACGGAAATTAATGAGGATGTAGGATTGCCTCCAGACCTTGACGTTCCAGGGTTAGAAGGTTCTGCCGAGGAATATGATGGTGATAGGGAGTCTTCCCCTGATACACACCTGTTCAGTGGTGGGGGTCTCATGGATCTACTACGTGCGGTAGAGTTTGTGGAAAATACAAAGTTACCCCGTCCTTTACAGACCAGGAAAGAGGTTCTACCTTCGAGGACATTCAAGATGTATGGGGATGCTTGGGAGAGGCTGGGAAGCGAAGTGTATGCAAACTCTACAAAACTTTTCAGACCACCTGAGCTAAGAAACCTTTATAGCACACCGAAGCTTCCGCACCAATCAGAGATCCCACAACACTTCCCCGACAATATTGTCAATCTGGGTGATTGGGAGGGAATTCAGTACACCAAATGTCCCGTTTGTTCAGAGCTGTTGGGGGATGTAGTAGTGAATGCGATGGATAACGCTCAGGTCAGCCAATTGAGTTTATTCCTTTCCGAAATTTTGACTAACGAGCTTCAGACGCAAAACGCGGTTGCGGAGCATATTGAAAACTGTGGGAAGCAAAAGGGCTCCCCCGAGAGTCTAAAGTCAAAGGCTCGAGATTCAAAAAACAAAATCTCTGCCACTACCTTACCCGTTAGGACTGGGGAGGGTGTTCGGAGAATCAACCTTCGAGTTAGGCTATCGGATGGTACATATTTCCAGAACCCATCGCAGGCTTCACCAGCAATGACAGCTCCAGTACCTGTCGACATTGTCTCTGCCAAGCCGGTGCCACGACCACCACCTACTTTGAATGACCTTGCAACTCAATTCCCAAAGAATGCTGCCGAATATGCCAAGAGGCTTAGGGAGATCGAGGAAAACGACCTGCTGCCCAATACTCGTGATATCTTTAAGCACCTTACTGGAGAGAGGGATTTACATTCTGACTCCGAAGATTCCTTGCCAGATGCCTATGAGTATGACCCTGAAGAGTACGATGCTGCTGCGCCACACCCACTCACAGACGAGGTATATTTCATGAAGAATACCCCTATTTCTGTTTTTCAGTCTAGGTCGCAAGAGAGTTTCAAGCGCAGTTACGACCACGCGTTCGCAGAGCAAGAGAATATCGTTGCGGTCATGGCGCAGCTACAGGCAGAGTACCTTGAGCTAGAAGAGGAGATAGCTGCAAGGGAGCACAGGATGCCTAAGCGCTTACGGCCGCTAGATAGCCGTGTCGTTTTTGAAGATAAAAAGGAGGCGGATTTATACAACTATAAATACGACCCAGATCCTAAAAAGCGAGGCAGGCAAGATCCAGACGCCCAACGAACGGATTCGGTGTATGTCGGCGGAAGGGAGCTTAGGGGAAGAGCACGGAATCGTGAAGGTGCTGCAGCTGAGTTTTTGCAGGGTAGGAAGAAGAGGGTGCCAGCGCCAGCATTGCAAATACCGAGACCTGCTGGGACAAGAGGGCCTGGTAGGCCGAGGAAGGAGGTGCCAATTGGTACTGACAGTGGGATGACATCTGTGCAGCCTAGTAGGGACGCAAGTTTGGATGCTGCTGTTACTCCACAGGTTTCTCCCGCCAAGAGGGGGGGGAAAATTATTAGGAATCCGAGGGGTTATAATGGGAGGAATAAGCCTGCCACAGAGGTTGCATCTTTGCCGCCGACAAGAGAGCCTTCACCGACGCCGGCCATACAAGCTACGCCTGCGGTACTGCCGAGGAGGAGAGGGAGAAAGTCAAATGCAGAGAAAGCAAGGGAGGCAGAAGCGGCTGCAGCGGCTGCAGCGGCTGCAGCAGCTGCCAAAAGCAAACTGGAGCCGGTGAAGGAAACTGCATCTAAACAAGCCGAACCTGTGGCCCCAGTAGTTCAAGAGACGAGAAGGATCTCTGCAAGAGGAAGACCACCAAAAGTACAACCAGTGGCTGTAGAAGTCAACGATACAATTGACTCGCAGTCGGCTCCAGCAACACCATCGGGCTCTGCCTCAGAGCACCAACTTCCCAGACCGGCTGCTATTAAGCCTGCTACACCAAAGCCAGATACAGCCAAGCCTGTCACTCCAAAGCCACTGGCGGCAAAGTCCATAGGGAAACGGCGGGATATTCTCAGAATTAGGATGAGCAGTGGTGGTTCACAAAAAGTAGAACAAATTCTTTCGCCAACTACAGCATCTCCCAAGCTCACGGAGGAGAAAGCAACTGAACAGAGTGAGGATATCCAGGTAGAAGAGTCTCAGGAATTGCCGCAGGTTGATTTGAGAGAAGAGGCACCAGCGTCAGCGGTACTTGAGACTGGGCCAACGGCCCCTGAAAGTTTTTATGGCCCTGCTACCCCAACAGCTGTTGTCTCAGATGGAACTGTCCCCGGTACTAGTAACGCTAACACTGGCAATATCCCTACCCCACCTACAATTCCTCCTCCCGCGGCTCCCTCTTCTGCTCCACCACCGCCCTTACAGTTTGTACCTAGTCGCATAGTTTCAACTCCTACCCCAGCATCTCCAGTCACAGCAGGAACTCCACCAGCTGGATCTGCACCGAGACAATTCTTTGGAAATGCTAGTCGTAGGGCTAGGAGGGGCGAGTTCATTAATTCTGGTGAGTTAATTACTTTTTATTTACTGGTATTTCCAAGTGAGATTTACTGACATTATAGGCGTGAACAATGATTCCACTCCATACAAAACTTATGCTAGTGGTAAGGTTGTCGGTAATGCTCCAGTTCAAGTGCAGATGCAAGATCGAGCCGTCTCTCCAGAAGAGCCTCGCGTGTCTGCCCCCCCACAGCCTGCAACTAATGTCCAGCTGGACTTCGTTATGGATATGACTGTACCTCAGCAGTTGATGTCAGTACCTACCCCTGTACTCCCTCCAGCGCCAGTTCTCCGGGCTGCATCTCAGCCGGCTGCAGCCCTAGCACCCCCACCATCAGTCTCAATTGCTATTATGCAGCCTGTGCAGCAGATAGCCGTCACTCCAAAGCCAAGGGGACGTGGCAGTAAAAACTCAACTGGTGCAAAGGGTGCAGGCCAATCAACCTTCCTTCCGACTATCACACCTGACAGCTGGAGGCTGAAAAAAGGCGTCAAACAATCCGTCAAGAGTGAGGGTGGAAGTGGACCGAGTCCAAGAGAGGGTTCGGTGTTTAGGGATATGTCTGGGAGGGCAACGCCGGCTACGAGTGTAGGGAGTACCCCAATTACTCCAAGTGCACCGAGTTTCCAGGCGGGGGAGATGGCAGGGCAGAGTCAGGTGCGGGAGATCGAGTGGATGGGGGCTTCTATGCAAACACCCCCTCCGCTGGTGTCTATGCAGTTGCCTACTATGCTTATGCCTCCGATGCCTAACCCTCCAATGCAGACACATTCCATACCAGTGTCAACGCCTGGGATGACTGGGGGATATATCCACCACCTTCCGCCTCCACATCATAGTGCTGCTCCTACCCTAACTCCGTATGTCAAGCCATCTGTTGACAGCCCAGTGTCACCATATGGGGGTCATCAGCTCCCTCCTATCCAACAGCTTAGTTTCGTGAATGCAAACCCTGGTGGAGCTAAATCGAAGGTTACTAGGGGGAAGACATACAAGAAGCCAACTATAGGGATGGATTTTCCTAAGCCGACCAAGGAGGATGAGTTCAGAGCACTTACTGGCGGCCAGATGGATCTAGGCAAAAGGAAGAGAAGGTGTAAAGGGGGGCTTGGAGATGTAATGGAAGGGTCACTGGCTCCTGTTCCAGGAGGTTATCCTGGACAAGGTATGATTGGAGGAGGAGCGGGAATGCCTCTAGGGAGTCCGAAGAGGATCAGAATGAGTCTGGGCTTGTCACATGGGTATTCACACGGCTTTGAGGGGGAGATGGAAATGTATCAGACACCTCCGCAACAGCTTCCTCCACCAATCGCGCAGCAGCCGTATTACGACTTACCCGCGCCCCCACAGCATGCGAATCAGTTGTTGATGCCAATGCATTACTACCCACCAGGACCCAACCAAGAATTGCCTCCAACCGTGCCAATGGGGTCACAACCCCACTCTCGGCCTACGACATCGTCGGCAAGTGAACAAGCCGAAATCCAGGAACAGATGGAACGAGGGGAAACACCACAGTCGCTGAGAAGTGATTCTGAAGAAAAAGTTCCTGGTGAAGGAAGCTTTCAGATCAATTTGTGGCGTCCTCCAATTCCAGGGGCGATTGGTGCTTAGGGGGCTCCAGTTGAGAATAAGTATCGGGTTTCGAAAAAACGATGGGTGCCGGGGGGACATTGTAGATATGAGCTGGTGCAGGGGGCAAGTGGAGGAGGGGATGCAGAGAAGTGAGGTGGCTGTGTGGCCGAATAGCTGTGTTTCTTCTTTCCTTTTTAACTGTACTTTTGAGGTTTATATTTTGCATGGTATATCTTTTGTCTTACCCGAGTGAGTTGCTATTTTTGCTTAGATGGGATGGCATGCGTGTTTTTGCTTTAAATTACTTTGGTTGTTTAGGTTAATTGGCTTTCGTGCTACTTTCTTGCTCGTTTGTGGTTTGATCTATCGAACATTATTATCACTGTTATTATCACCATTTTCATTTGGGGGGTTGGATGTTTTTACTATCAATCATGGCATCTTGGTGTTGTCTCATCTTGTACTTTCAGGTGTGGAAGGAGCGTTTCCGAGACTGGCGGAACGATGGAAAGAGGAAAGTGAATGCTAAAGGGGCCAGGGGGGGTGGAGGGATAGTGGGGCAAGAAAGTAGGGGGAAAAGTAGGGGGGAGGGAAAGACTTGGGGTTCAAAGTTCCCTGGAGGGTGCGGGATTTATGGGGTGGCTGTGTTAAATTGGAATTTTACTTTCTCTTTCGGTTACTCCTTGACTTTGGGTGTTGGTTATATATATGAAATTTACCCTCAACCAATGAAATCGTGAGCTTTGAAACCAGCCAAATTTTATGAACTAAACATATATTCGCCTCTCTCATCAGGGCATTCCATCTATTATATACCCGAATTGTGGGGGAAGTAGGCTATAATATAATATTCGGAATTCCCTCCTCCCCTCCCCCCGCCTTAGTTATCATATCTAATTATTTAGCCACAACATTTGTGCATGTGAGTTGAGGCTCCATTATCGGTTATTTAACGGGCAACCAGGTTAGTTGAAAGTTTTCACAATATGCACCATTGGAATTGCTTACTTATGGCATTTTCACCTAAAGAATTCCGACTGGAACTATCATCATCTACATGTACTTACTTAGCTAACTACTTGTTGTACCTGACCATCTATGTACATGTGTACTCACCTACATTGGTAGGTAGTGCCGGAGGTTGCGTTTTTCATGACTAAAGCTTTAAGTAGGTTTCTCAGACTACTCGCTCTTAAAAATTAAAAATTAAAAATTAAAAAAAAATTTCCCCCGACCGTGGCACAGAACAAATTTTGGGCATCGAGTAGAGTACAATAGGGTCTCGCACCGTGGCTACAGCTAGGGGTGGGGTGAGGAGGGTCGAACCTCTATATTAGCCTAGCGTCCGGACCGGGAGATCCGATGCTATTAGAGAGGTTATGTTTAGGTATACCCCCAGTAGAGGTTTGGTATGAAATCACGTTAACGCCCTTGTGTGGCGAGAATTTGAAATAAACCTACCTAGCTGCACCCTCGCCACCAATCTCCACCCCCTCTCCACCGCTTCCACCCGCTCCACCTGTTGCACCTGTAGTACGGTACCTGGCGGTTGTTGAAAATATGATGTGATCAGTTTTCACAGGTTGTGTGGGGTCGGCCCTCATGCCACTACCGGTACCTTTTTTAAAATCTTTTTTAATTTTAATTTTTTCAATTTTTTAATTTTTTGTTCAAGTAATCATTAACTTGTCTAGACTATGGCGATGGACTGTACATAGCTCCCAGGTAAACAAACCCAGGTGGCCTCTCTCGTCCTCACCGTGAGCTCACGGGCCAGTCCCTGCCCTCCCCGCTGAGAAAAAGAAAGACTACAAAACACTATAAACACTCCTCTAAAAAAACCAAAGAAAAAGAACCCTGAAACCCCTCCCTCCCCCAAGAAGAGCAAAAAGTACCACAAAGCCAAATTCGCGCAGGTAAACCCCGCCCCCCCCAAGAGCTATCACAACTCGTACCGGCATCACACATCCCCAGTCCGAGATATCTATCACACATCCCCAGAACCGCGCGCGGGCAAAATCAAGAAAACATCCCCCAGAACAGTGCAGGTAAATCATCCACAGAAACATAAAACAGACCTCGCACCAACAAACCCTCGTTAGTGAACTACCAGCCATCATGTCCACCCACGGTCCCAATCATAACTGGTGGTCCGGCGCGCCCGTGATGTTGTAAAGGACGCGTACGAGGCCCGGCCCGGCCTGGCCCGGGCACGCATCATCATGACACGAGACTTCCAGAATCGAATCCAGGTTCCCCTGCACATTCATAAACTGCGTTGAGACTCGACAGTGTCCAGCTCCCCACAGCCAGGGGTTTGGGGGAAGA
>Ga0307514_10002390_pt1 | contig 19631 bp, 14 predicted proteins | sample 16_EM_MG_FD_203088 | JGI IMG/M metagenome (GOLD analysis project Ga0307514, IMG submission 203088) | Populus trichocarpa ectomycorrhiza microbial communities from riparian zone in the Pacific Northwest, United States - 16_EM | ecosystem: Host-associated > Plants > Roots > Unclassified | place... | reverse complement strand
GACGTTGCTGAAGCTGTTGCTGGGCATTCACGAGGCGCAGGCCGGCGAGGTGCTGATCGATGGCCTGCCGATGGCGCGCATAGGCCGCCAGCGCTGGCGCTCGCTGATCGGGACCGTGATGCAGGACGAGCCGCTGTTCGCCGGCTCGATTGCCGACAACATTGCATTTTTCGCGCCGGATGCCGACCCGCTGTGGGTCGTCGAATGCGCCAGGCTGGCCTCGGTGCACGAAGACATCGCGGCGATGCCGATGGGCTACGCCACGCTGGTCGGCGACATGGGCACGACGCTCTCGGGCGGGCAGAAGCAGCGTGTGCTGCTGGCCCGCGCGCTGTACAAGCGCCCGCGCATCCTGCTGCTGGACGAGGCCACCAGCGCACTGGACGTTGACCGAGAGCGTCTGGTCAACCGCGCAGTGCAGCAGCTGCAGCTGACGCGCATCATCGTGGCCCACCGGCCCGAGACGATTGCCAGCGCGCAGCGGGTGATCGTGTTGCAGGCGGGCAGGGTGGTGCAGACGCTGCGCACGGTAGGTGGCGTGGGCGGCGGCCAGGAGGCCTGAGTTCGGCTTCAGCCCAAGGGGGTGTGCGCCGGGCGTGTGAGCCGCTCCAGCTGTCCGATCCACAACATCGCGTGTTCGCGGTGCTCGCCGCACATGTCTGGCGACGGTTGCAGCGAGCCGCAGACTGAAGGCCGGCGGGGGTCACCAAACAGTTGGCAGCGGCCCTGGTCGTCCAACTGTACGCAGCGCTCTCCTGCCGGTTTGCCTTGCGGCATGCCGGGGATGGCGCTGGAGATGGACGGGGCGATGCAGCAGGCTGCGCAATGGGGGCGGCACTCCATCGCGGCATTGTTTCACGTGAAACCAGGGCGCTGCCACGTGCGGCTTTGGCGGCTTCGGCGGCGACCCTGCCAGCGTGACGGATGTGCCGGCATTCCCTAAAATCAAGGGTTGGCCGAACCGTCGGCCTGTCCAACTTGCGCACCATTTGCGCAACCAGCGTCGCCGGGCTTGCGCCCACGCCGCCTGCGCTTTCCAGGAGCACGCCGTGCTGTATCCCAAAGAGTTTGATGTCATCGTCGTCGGTGGCGGCCACGCCGGCACCGAAGCCGCGCTGGCGGCTGCCCGAATGGGTTGCGACACGCTGCTGCTGACGCACAACATCGAGACGCTGGGGCAGATGAGCTGCAACCCGTCGATCGGCGGCATCGGCAAAGGCCACCTCGTCAAGGAAGTGGATGCGCTGGGCGGCGCGATGGCGCTGGCCACCGATGAAGCCGGCATTCAGTTCCGGATCCTGAACGGCAGCAAGGGCCCGGCCGTGCGCGCGACCCGCGCCCAGGCGGACCGGTTGCTGTACAAGGCGGCGATCCGCCACAAGCTGGAAAACCAGCCCAAGCTGACGCTGTTCCAGCAGGCGGTGGATGACCTGATGCTGGAAGGCGACCGCGTGGTCGGGGCGGTGACGCAGGTCGGCATTCGCTTCCGGGGCAGGGCGGTGGTGCTCACCGCCGGCACCTTCCTGGACGGCAAGATTCACGTGGGTCTGCAGAACCACGCTGGCGGCCGGGCGGGCGACCCGCCGGCGATCAGCCTGTCGGCCCGTTTGAAGGAACTGAAGCTGCCTCAGGGCCGGCTGAAGACTGGCACGCCGCCGCGGCTGGACGGGCGCAGCATCGACTTCTCCAAGCTGGCCGAACAGCCCGGTGACCTGGACCCGGTGCCGGTGTTCAGCTTCATGGGCAGCACCCGCATGCACCCGCGCCAGGTGCCGTGCTGGGTCACGCACACCAACGCACGCACGCACGAGATCATTCGCAGCGGCTTCGACCGCAGCCCCATGTTCACTGGGGTGATCGAAGGCGTGGGGCCGCGCTATTGCCCCAGCATCGAAGACAAGGTCAACCGCTTTGCCGACAAGGACGCGCACCAGATCTTCCTGGAACCGGAAGGTCTGACCACGCATGAGTTCTACCCGAACGGTGTGTCCACCTCGCTGCCGTTCGACGTGCAACTGGCGGCCGTGCGCTCGATGCTTGGCCTTGAAAACGCGCACATCCTGCGGCCGGGCTACGCGATTGAATACGACTACTTCGACCCGCGCGAGCTGCGCACCACCTTCGAGACCAAGCAGGTCAACGGCCTGTTCTTCGCCGGCCAGATCAACGGCACGACGGGCTACGAAGAGGCGGCGGCGCAAGGCTTGTATGCGGGCATGCAGGCCGCACTGCAGGTGCAGGGCAAGGCGCCGGTGACACTGCGGCGCGACCAGGCTTACCTGGGCGTGCTGGCTGACGACCTGATCACCAAGGGCGTGACAGAGCCGTACCGCATGTTCACCAGCCGCGCTGAGTTCCGGCTGCAGCTGCGGGAAGACAACGCCGATGCGCGCCTGACCGAACTGGGCCGCGAGATCGGGCTGGTGGACGATGCCCGCTGGGGTCAGTTCAACCGCAAGCGCGACGCTGTTTCACGTGAAACAGAGCGGCTCAAGTCGACCTGGGTGCATCCACGCAACTTCCCGGCGGCCGATGCCGAAGTTGTGCTCGGCAAGGCGCTCGAACATGAATACAGCCTGACCGACTTGTTGCGCCGGCCGGGTGTGAACTACGACACCGTCGCCAGCATTGCAGCGACGGCGCGACCCGAGGCAGGTGTTTCACGTGAAACCTTGCGAGCCGAATTGGGCGCCGAACTGGCGGATGCGGTGATCGAGCAAATCGAGATTGCCACCAAGTACGCCGGCTACATTGACAAGCAGGTCGAGGAAGTTGGCCGCGCCCAGGCTTACGAAACGCTGAGGCTGCCGGTTGAGCTGGACTATGGCCAGGTCACTGCGCTGAGCTACGAGGTGCGCCAGAAGCTCAGCCGCCATCGGCCCGAGACCCTGGGCCAGGCGGCGCGCATCTCGGGCGTGACGCCTGCGGCCATCTCGCTGCTGCTGGTCCACTTGAAGAAGAAGCGCCTGAGCAGTTTTGCCTTGCCGGACGACGCGCAGGCTGCAGCTTGAAATCTCGCGCCATGTTTTCACATCGAAAAGCTGCCTTCGCTGCATGAGCTCCCATCCTCTTTCGTCCGCACTGGACGCCGGCCTGCAGGCGCTGCACCTGACGCTGCCGCCACAGGCACCGATCCAGTTGCTGGCCTACCTGGACCTGATCTCGCGCTGGAACAAGGTCTACAACCTGACGGCCATCCGCGATCCGCGGGAAATGCTCAGCCAGCATCTGCTGGACTGCCTGGCGCTGGTGGGTCCACTGGATGCAGCCGCCGGGCAGCGACTGGCCGATGCAGCGCCATGGCGGCTGCTGGACGTGGGCAGCGGGGCAGGGCTGCCCGGCGTGGTGCTGGCGATCTGCCGGCCGACCTGGTCGGTCACCTGCGTGGACACCGTTGCCAAGAAGGCCGGCTTCATCCGGCAAGTGGGCGCGGAGCTGGGGCTGGCCAATCTCAATGCCACGCACCAGCGCGTGGAGGCGATGACCGAGCCGCCGTTTGAGCTGATCACCTCGCGCGCGTTTGCCTCGTTGGTGGACTTCGTGACGCTGAGCCGGGCGCGCCTGGCGCCCGGCGGCCAATGGGTGGCGATGAAGGCCAAGCTGCAGGATGCCGAGCAGGCCGAGGTGCCGGCGGACGTGGCGATCCGGCGCGTGCAGCCCCTGCAGGTGCCGGGCCTGGCGGCCGAGCGCTGCCTGGTCTGGCTGGTGCCGCGCTGATCTGCGTCTGCCCGTAGCTGGGTCCCCAGGTCATCCCCAGGTCCATCCCAGCCTTGTCGGCTTCCTGCCCACAGGCTTGTCCACACGAATTCGGTACTTTTTCAACTTACAGCCCCCAGTTCACCCACCGGCTGTACAAGACATTTCCACAAGTCTGTCCACAGGCGTGGGGCTGCGAGCTGCAAGGCGCGCTGCGCAGTTCGATGGCAAAACGCAGCGGGCTTGTGGCGTTTCGCGCGCAGCCACAGCCTCGCCCACCGGGAGCTGGTCTGCGCAGGTGACAATGCCCGCTTCGCCGGGTTGCCCGGCCCGGTTGCCAACTGTCTGTCCATGTCCCGCATCTTCTGCATTGCCAACCAAAAAGGCGGCGTCGGCAAGACGACCACCTGCGTGAACCTTGCCGCCGGCCTGGCCAAGGTGGGCCAGCGCGTGCTGCTGGTGGACCTCGATCCGCAGGGCAATGCGACCATGGGTTCGGGCGTGGACAAGCGCACGCTGGAGACCAATGTCTATGACGTGCTGCTGGAGACGGCCACCGTCGCCGAGGCCAAGGTCCGGGCCGAGAGGGCCGGTTATGACGTGCTGGGCGCCAACCGCGAACTGGCCGGGGCCGAGGTCGAGCTGGTGGCGCTGGAGCGGCGCAACGAGCGCCTGCGGGGCGCGCTGAAGGCCGCGGCTGCGGACTATGACTTCGTGCTCATCGACTGCCCGCCGTCGCTGAGCCTGTTGACCCTCAACGGCCTGTGCAGCGCACACGGCGTGATCGTGCCGATGCAGTGCGAATACTTTGCGCTGGAGGGGCTGACTGACCTGGTCAATACCATCAAGCAGGTACATGCCAACCTGAACCGCGACCTGGAACTGATCGGCTTGCTGCGGGTGATGTTCGATCCGCGCATCACGCTGCAGACCCAGGTCAGCGAGCAGCTGAAGACGCACTTCGGCGACAAGGTGTTCGACAGCGTGATCCCTCGCAACGTCCGCCTGGCCGAAGCCCCCAGCTATGGCTTGCCGGGCGTGGTGTTCGACCCCGCCTCGCGTGGCGCGCTGGCCTTTGTGCAGTTCGCCGCGGAGATGGTGGAGCGGGTTGGCGGGAAGGGCGATCGGCGCCTGATGGCGTGATCCCCTGGTTGTCCCGCCGGGCCAGCCTGGCTCAGAAGTCCCGCATCAGGTACATGCCGACATGGTTCGAGCCCACCTTGGACGGCGCGACCAGACCATAGATGCCGGAGCGATGGTGGATGCGAAAGCCCAGTTGCCAGCCGGGCAGGGCGTCGTGGTGCAGCACCACTTCGGGCGCCATGTAGAACAGCGTCGCGTAGTTGTCGCTGTTCTTGTGGTGGTCCGGGTTGTCGTAGGGCTCGCCGCCAAAAGCGTGTGAAACGCCAAAGCTGCCGGCCAGGTCGATGTTCAGCCCGCCGAAGCTGGCGCCGGTGGCACCGACGCGCCAGGCGGCGATCAGCTCGTCGGTGTCCAGCCCGCCGTGATGGTGGAAGGCGCCGAATTCAAGGCCGTTGAACACCGGGATGCCGCCCCAGTCGCTCCAGCTTTTCATCCAGCCGAAGTCCTGCAGGCTGCGCCGCACCAGCACGCCCTCGATGACGGTGTTCTGGCCGGTGATCTTGCCTTCGAAGGCATGCGGGATGATGTCCAGCAGGTTGTCCTTGATCAGCTTGCCGCCGTACAGGCCGATGGACCAGGTGCCGTCGCCGGCACGCGGTTCAGCAGCGGACGCCGCGGCCGGCAAGCCTGCGGCCAGCGCTGCCGCGCACGCCAGCAAGTGCCACGGCACGCCGCTGGAGGCGGCGCGAAGGCTGGAACGCTGCGCCGATGGCGGCAGCAATGAATCGGCACCGCGCTGAGCGGGCCGGAAACGAGAAGTGACCAACAACAAACATGCCTCCCGGGGCATGTGCCCCCACGGTGACGGATGGAACCGAGTATGGGCAACTGCAAGCAAATACAGCGTAGGACAACTGCCCATGCTGAGCATGCCCCAGTCGGTTGTCTGCGTCTGTCCCCCCGTGGGGTGATGAACTGCAGCTTAGGGGGTCACAGCCCCAGCGATTCCTCGACGCCCAGGTGCACGTTCATGGCCTGCACCGCGGCGCCGCTGGCGCCCTTGCCCAGGTTATCCAAGCGGGTCAGCAGCAGGGCCTGGTGGGCATTGGCGAACACGAAGATGTCGACCCGATTGGTGTCGTTGCAGGCCTGCACGTCGAAGAAGCCTTCTTCGACCGTGGCCGGGTCGCCGCCCAGCGGCATCACGCGGATGAAGGATTCGCCAGCATAACGTTCGGCCAGCGCATGCTGCAGTGCGGCGGCGTCGGTGCCGGGCTTGAGTTGCGAGAGGTGCAGCGGCACGCTGACGGCCAGGCCCTTGTAGAAGTTGGCGACCACCGGCAGGAACACTGGCGGTTGCTGCAGCCCCGTGTGCGCGGCCATTTCGGGCAGGTGCTTGTGGGCCAGGCCCAGCGCGTAAGGGCGCGGCGCGTCCAGACGGACGTCACCGCCTTCCTGGTATTGCTCGATCATCTTCTTGCCGCCGCCGGAGTAGCCGGTCAGCGAGGTCGCCGAGACGGCGGCATCCGCCGGCACGAGGCCAGCGTCCACCAGCGGCCGCAGCGCCAGGATGAAGGCGCTGGCGTGGCAGCCGGGATTGGCAATGCGCTTGCTGGCGCGGATCGCGTCGCGCTGGCCCGGCGCCAGTTCGGGCATGCCAAAGGTCCAGCCGGGCACCGTGCGGTGCGCGGTGCTGGCGTCGATCAGGCAGGTGTTGGGGTTGTCGACCAGCGAGACGGCTTCGCGCGAGGCCGCGTCCGGCAGGCAGAGGAAGGCCACGTCGGCGGCATTCAGCAGCCGGGCGCGCTCGACGTTGTCCTTGCGCCTTTCGGCGTCAATGCGCAGGACTTCGATGTCCGGCCGGCGCGCCAGGTATTCATGGATGCGCAGACCGGTGGTGCCTTCCTGGCCGTCGACAAAGACTTTGTAGCTCATGCGATCCTCATTCGGTCGTCTTGGAATGGCTTGCGCCAGAATCAAGGTGAACTTCACAGCATACGGCATAGCCTCCTCCGCTTTCATGACCAAGCCCATCCTGGCGCCCCGTGTCCTGCTGCTGCCCGGCTGGCAGAACTCCGGCCCGGCCCACTGGCAAAGCCGCTGGGAGGCCTTGTACGGCGACAAGCGAGTGCTACAGGCCGACTGGGAGTGGCCGCGCCGGGGCGACTGGATGGCCCGGCTGGACGAAGTGCTGCTGGCCGACCCACGGCCAACGGTGCTGGTCGCGCACAGCCTGGGCTGCCAGCTGGTGGCCGCATGGGCGGCGCACTCCAAGCACACCGCGCGGGTCGGTGCCGCATTGCTGGTCGCGCCGCCGGACACCGAGCGCGAGGACATGCCACCCCAGCTACACAACTGGCAACCCATCGTGCGCAAGCCGCTGCCGTTCCCGGCCGTGGCCCTGGTCAGCAGCGACGACCCGTTCTGCAGCCTGCCGCGGGCCATGCAGATGGCCGCCGACTGGGGCGTGGCCTGCCTGGCGCTGGGGCCGCTCGGTCACCTGAACGGCGACTCCGGCCTGGGTGACTGGCCGGAGGGCAGGGCGGTGCTGCAGCAGCTGATGGCGGACCCGGATGACGCCGGGGAAGATCACGGCGGCGAAGACAAAGTGTCATGAGCCCGGGCTGAATCCCGGCCATCGCTGACAATCGCCGCATGGCAACAAAAAAACCCAAGGGCCTCGGGATGGGGCTGGAGGCCTTGCTGGGCCCCAAGGTCAGCGACGCCCCTGCCGCGGCCGCGGCGCGTGACGGTCACCCCTCGGTGTTGAAAATCGCCCAGCTTCAGGCTGGCAAGTACCAGCCGCGCACGCGCATGGACGAAGGCTCGCTCTACGAGTTGGCCGAGAGCATCAAGAGCCAGGGCATCATGCAGCCCATCCTGGTGCGTCCGCTGGACACGCCGGGCCATTACGAGATCATTGCCGGCGAGCGCCGCTTCCGGGCCGCGCAGTTTGCCGGGCTGACCGAGGTGCCGGTGCTGGTCAAGCCGGTGCCGGACGAAGCCGCCGCGGTGATGGCGCTGATCGAGAACATTCAGCGTGAGGACCTGAACCCGCTGGAAGAAGCACAGGGCTTGAAGCGCCTGGTCGACGAATTCGGCCTGACGCACGAGCAGGCGGCGCAAAGCGTGGGCCGCTCGCGCAGCGCCGCCAGCAACCTGCTGCGCCTGCTGCAACTCAGCGAGCCGGTACAGAAGATGCTGATGGCCGGCGACGTGGACATGGGCCATGCACGGGCCCTGCTGCCGCTGCCGGCAGCCCAGCAAATCCTCACGGCCAACGAGATTGTTGCCAAGAAACTCTCGGTTCGCGAGGCCGAGAAGCTGGCCACCAAGGCGCTGAACCCGGGCCGGCAGACGCCGCTGCTGCGGGTGGCCGGCGAAAAGTCGCGCGACATCGTGCGCCTGGAAGAACAGCTGGCCGACAAGCTGACGGCCGATGTCGAGATCCGCGTGCAGCGCAAGACGCGCCGCGGCGAGCAGGGCGAGGTCGTGATCCGTTTCGGCTCGCTTGACGAACTGGCCGGCCTGCTCGACAAGCTGGGTGTGACCGAGCGCTGAGCCGCGGCGCCCGGGGCATTTCCGGGCGTTTGGCAGGGGACCCCCTGCCCTGGGGCGGGCCCGGTGCACCAACTCGGCCCCGCGCCGTGCGCGGGGCCCCTGTCGGCATACGAAGCGCCGTATGGGTCGCCGTATTGGTGGCAGCCCTGTCGTCCGCTGCACGGGTTGTGGCGTTTGTCACGTCATGGCCTTCGACCTGTGTTGCCAAGGCGCTCCCTGTCCTCACCCTCTTGCACCTTGCCGCAAACGGCGCGAAGATGGTTTCACAACGATGACACAAAGGCGCCGCGTCCAGCAGGTTCAGACCGCGCCAAGCTGCTTGTCTGGCACACCTTATGCAAGTTGTGGCGATCAGGCAGTGATGGTGGAAAGCCCTTGAAAGCACCGTCTTTTCACGCGTTTGACACACTCACTTCAGTCGCAATCTAAAGCCTCGCAAAGCACACGAATCACACGTCTCTGATCGGAACGCTCTGATGGCGCCCGGGCTCAGTCAAGCCGGGACTCCATCAAAACTTTCCAGCCGCTGATCGGTCTTGCAACCGGCAGCGCCTTCCCTGCACAGGAGGTCCCATGGACGTGATCAGCAGCTTCGCAGCCCGGTTCGAACGCACCCGTGAAGAGGAGATATCCCTCGAGGACTATCTCAACGAGTGCAAACGCAATCCACTGGCCTACGCCACCGCCGCCGAGCGCATGCTCAAGGCGATCGGTGAGCCGCAGATGGTCGACACGCGAAACGACCAGCGCCTGTCGCGGCTGTTCGCGAACAAGGTCATCAAGATCTATCCCGCCTTCGCCGAGTTCTACGGCATGGAAGACGCGATCGAGCAGGTCGTGTCGTATTTCCGGCATGCCGCTCAAGGCCTGGAAGAAAAGAAGCAGATCCTCTATTTGCTGGGCCCCGTCGGCGGCGGCAAGAGCTCCATCGCCGAGCGCTTGAAGGCACTGATGCAAGAGGTGCCTTTTTATGCGATCAAGGGCTCACCGGTCAACGAGTCGCCACTCGGCCTGTTCGACCTGATCGAGGACGGCCCGATTCTCGAGAGCGAATACGGCATTCCCCGCCGCTACCTGAACCGCGTGATGAGTCCGTGGGCCGTCAAGCGGCTGGAGGAATACGGCGGCGACATCCGGCAGTTCAAGGTCATCAAGCGCCACCCCAGCATCCTCAAGCAGGTCGGCATTGCGAAGACCGAGCCCGGCGACGAGAACAACCAGGACATCTCTTCGCTGGTGGGCAAGGTCGACATCCGCAAGCTCGAAAGCTACGCGCAGGACGATCCGGACGCCTACAGCTACTCCGGCGGCCTGTGTCTGGCCAACCAGGGCCTGCTGGAATTCGTCGAAATGTTCAAGGCGCCGATCAAGGTGCTGCACCCGCTGCTGACCGCCACGCAGGAAGGCAACTTCAAGGGCACCGAAGGCTTTGGTGCCATTCCGTTCGACGGCGTGGTGCTGGCCCACTCCAATGAAAGCGAGTGGAAGGCCTTCCGCAACAACAAGAACAACGAAGCTTTCCTGGACCGGATCTACATCGTCAAGGTGCCTTACTGCCTGCGCGTGTCCGAGGAAGTGAAGATCTACGAGAAGCTGCTCAAGGGCTCTTCGCTGGCCGGCGCCACCTGCGCACCCGGCACGCTGAAGATGATGAGCCAGTTCGCCATCCTGACGCGGCTGAAGGAGCCAGAGAACTCGTCGCTGTTCTCGAAGATGCAGATCTACGACGGCGAGAACCTGAAGGACACCGACCCGCGCGCCAAGAGCTACCAGGAGTACCGCGACTACGCTGGCGTGGACGAAGGCATGAGCGGCATCTCGACCCGCTTTGCCTACAAGATCATCTCCAAGGTCTTCAACTTCGACTCGCAGGAGGTCGCGGCCAACCCGGTGCACCTGATGTATGTGCTGGAGCAGCAGATCGAGCGCGAGCAGTTCCCGGCCGATCTCGAGCAGAAGTACACCGCCTTCATCAAGGAGCAGCTGTCGCCGCGCTATGCCGAGTTCATCGGCAAGGAAATCCAGACGGCCTACCTTGAGAGCTACAGCGAGTACGGCCAGAACATCTTCGACCGGTACGTCACCTACGCTGACTACTGGATCCAGGACCAGGAGTTCCGCGACACCGACACCGGCGAGGTCTTCGACCGCGCCTCGTTGAACGGCGAACTGGAGAAGATCGAGAAGCCGGCCGGCATTGCCAACCCGAAGGATTTCCGCAACGAGATCGTCAATTTCGTGCTGCGCGCCCGCGCCAACAACGCCGGCAAGAACCCGCTGTGGACCAGCTATGAGAAGCTGCGTTCGGTGATCGAGAAGAAGATGTTCTCGAACACCGAGGAACTGCTGCCTGTCATCAGCTTCAACGCCAAGGCCAGCGCGGACGAGGCCAAGAAGCACGAGGACTTCGTCGAACGCATGGTGCGCAAGGGCTACACGCCCAAGCAGGTTCGCTTGCTCTGCGAGTGGTACTTGCGCGTACGCAAGTCGAGCTAGATGGGGCCCCCGGGCAGGCGGGTACGCCTGCCCGCCCCCCGAGGGGGCCGCGGGCCCGGTGGAATGAAGCCCCCAGACCTGCCGCGTTGCGGCAGGCCCCCCGAGGGGGTCAAGAAGCCTAGGGGCGGCCCGTCGGCTTCTTGAGAGCGGCCCGGCGCTCGGCCCGAGTCTCCTCCGGCCACGGGCATGGTTTGTTGTCACTGCGTTTTTGAACTGACCTGAGCGAATCAGGCAATCCAGGAAAGGCCCTCATGCTCCAGCAGATCATTGACCGGCGGCTGGCGGGCAAGAATAAGTCGATTGGCAACCGCGAGCGATTCTTGCGGCGCCACAAGGACCAGATCCGCGACGCGGTGCGTCGCGCGGTCGACGGGCGCGGCATTCGCGACCTGGAGCGCGGTGAAGAGGTGCGCATCCCGAAGAAGGACCTGACCGAGCCGATGTTCCACCATGGCCAGGGTGGCCAGCGCGAAATGGTGCACCCTGGCAACCAGGAGTACGTCACTGGCGACCGCATCGAGCGCCCCAAGGGCGGTGGCGGCAAGGGCAGTGGCAAGGGTCAAGCCAGCGACTCTGGTGAGGGCGACGATGATTTCGTGTTCTCGCTGTCCCGCGAGGAATTCATGCAGGTCTTTTTCGAAGACCTGGCGCTGCCGCACCTGATCCGCACCCAGCTCGCAGAGGTGCCTGAATGGAAGTCGCACCGCGCAGGTTATTCCAGCGACGGCACGCCGAACAACCTGCACGTGGTGCGCTCGATGCGTGGCGCCTTGGGCCGGCGCATTGCCCTGGGCGGCGAGTCGCGCCGCGAACTGCATCGGCTTGAAGAGCGGGTCGCCTTCCTGAAGCGCAACCCGAGCGATGACGAGGTCATCCAGAAGGAGCTGCGCGAAACCGAGGAACGCATTGCCGCGCTCAAGGCGCGGCTGGGCATGATCCCTTTCCTGGACCCGATCGACCTGAAGTTCCGCAGCCGCGTGCGCACACCGGTGCCCACCAGCAAGGCGGTGATGTTCTGCCTGATGGACGTTTCCGGCTCGATGGACGAGCAGCGCAAGGAGCTGTCCAAGCGCTTCTTCATCCTGCTGTACCTGTTCCTGACCAAGCACTACGAGAAGATCGACCTGGTCTTCATCCGCCACCACACGCAGGCACAAGAGGTCAGCGAAGACGACTTTTTCCACGCGCGCGAGACCGGCGGCACGGTGGTGTCCAGCGCACTGGAGCTGATGAGCCAGATCATTGCGCAACGCTACAACCCGACCGAATGGAACATCTACGGTGCCCAGGCCAGTGACGGTGACAACTGGCACCACGACTCCGGCCGCTGCCGAGAGTTGCTGACCGAAAAGCTGCTGCCGGCCTGCCGCTACTACGCGTACGTGCAGGTCGCGGAAGAAGAACAGAACCTGTGGGAGGAGTACAACCGCCTCACGGCGTCCCACAAGAACTTTGCGATGCGCAAGGCTGTAGAAGCCTCGCAGATCTACCCAGTCTTCCGTGATCTCTTCAAGAAGGAAGGGGCGACTGCATGAACACTGCCACCACGCAACGCGAGTTCTCCCAGGACCGCCGTTTCGCCGACAAACCGGCCAAGATCCCTACCGACGGTGACCGTCGCAAGCCTCGCATGTCCTTGGAGTCCCCCTTGCCTTCACCCCAGCGGCCCGAGCGGCCCTTGTCAGATCCCAGTGACTGGTCGTTCGAGCTGATCGAGCAGTACCACGACGTGATCCGGTCGACCGCCAGGCGCTTCGGCCTGGACACCTATCCGAACCAGCTCGAGATCATCACCGCCGAGCAGATGATGGATGCCTACGCCAGTGTGGGCATGCCGGTGAACTATCGGCACTGGAGCTACGGCAAGGAGTTCATCTCCACCGAGAAGAACTACCGCCGTGGCCACATGGGCCTGGCCTACGAGATCGTCATCAACTCCAACCCCTGCATCAGCTACCTGATGGAGGAAAACACGATGGCGATGCAGGCGCTGGTGATCGCCCACGCTGCGTATGGCCACAACAGCTTCTTCAAGGGCAACTACCTGTTCCGCATGTGGACCGACGCCGCGTCCATCATCGACTACCTGGTCTATGCGAAGAACTACGTTGCCGAGTGCGAAGAGCGCCACGGCGTGGAGACGGTCGAGCTGTTCCTCGACTCTTGCCATGCGCTGCAGAACCACGGCGTGGACCGCTACCGCCGGCCCAGCAAGAAGTCGCTCGCCGAAGAGCTGGCCATGCGCAAGGACCGCGAGCACCACGCGCAGCAGCAGGTCAACGACATCTGGCGCACGCTGCCGCGCAAGGCCGAAGTGGCCGAAGAGGAAAAGCAGGCCAAGCGCTTCCCGGTCGACCCGGAAGAGAACCTGCTGTATTTCATCGAGAAGAATGCGCCGCTGCTGGAGCCCTGGCAGCGTGAGGTCGTGCGCATTGTTCGCAAGGTCGCGCAATATTTCTACCCGCAGCGACAGACCCAGGTCATGAACGAAGGCTGGGCCACTTTCTGGCACCACAAGCTGCTCAACACCATGTACGACGACGGTTTCCTGACCGACGGCGTGATGATCGAGTGGCTGAAGTCGCACACCAACGTGGTCTACCAGCCGCGCGTGGGCGACCGTGGCTACTCCGGCCTGAACCCGTATGCGCTGGGCTTTGCGATGTACACCGACATCAAGCGCATCTGCGACAAGCCCACCGAGGAAGACCAGCAGTGGTTCCCGGACATTGCCGGCAAGCCCTGGCTGCCGGTGCTGGACCAGGCCATGCGCAACTACAAGGACGAGAGCTTCATTGGCCAGTACCTCAGCCCCAAGCTGATCCGCGACTTCCGCCTGTTCGCCATCAGCGACGACGAGAAGCAGAGCGAGCTGGAGGTCAGCGCCATCCATGACGACACAGGCTACCGCCGTGTGCGCGAAGCGCTGTCACGCCAGTACGACCTGGGCACCCGCGAACCCAACATCCAGGTCTGGAACGTCAACCTGCGCGGCGACCGTTCGCTCACGCTGCGCCACACCCAGCACAACGACCGCCCGCTCGACGACGGGGCCAACGAAGTCCTCAAGCACGTTGCCCGCCTGTGGGGCTTTGGTGTGCACCTGGAAAGCGTGAATGGCGCAGGAGATGTGACTCGGCGCTGGAACGTGCCGGCGCCTTGAGGCGCAGTTCACATCTGAAAGATCTTCCCCGGATTCAGGATGTTGTGCGGGTCCAGCGCCTGCTTGACCGCGCGCATCATCGCCACCGCGCCTTCTCCGGTTTCGTCGATCAGGAAACCCTGCTTGTGCAGGCCGATGCCGTGTTCGCCGGTGCAGGTGCCTTGCGCGGCGATGGCGCGTTCGACGACGCGGCGATTCAGGTCTTCGGCCAGTTCGCGCTCCGCCGGCAGCGCGGGGTCAATCAGGTAGGCGATGTGGAAATTGCCGTCGCCGACGTGGCCGACGACGAAGTGCGGCAGGCCGGCAGCTTCGGCCTCGGCGAGCGCGCTGGTGACCATCTCGGCCAGGCGTGAGATCGGGACGCAGGTGTCTGTGGTCACTGCGCGGCAGCCGGGTTTCATCTGCAGCGCTGAAAGATAGGCGTGGTGGCGTGCGGTCCACAGCCGCGTGCGCTCTTCCGGCGTGGTCGCCCATTGGAAGTCCTGGCCGCCCCAGTCGCGCGCCAGTTCCTGCACCGTGGCGGCCTGTTCCTTGACGCTGGCGTCGCTGCCGTGGAACTCCATCAGCAGCATGGGCGCTTCCTTCAGGCCGAGGTGGTCGTGGTGGTTGACTGCGCGCACGGCGTGCGTGTCCAGCAGTTCGCAACGGGCGATCGGCACGCCCAGCGGGATCAGCTGGATGGTGGTGTTGACGGCCGCGCCGACATCCTGGAAAAAGCAGATGGCCGCGGCCACGCATTCGGGCAGCGGGTGCAGTTTCAGCGTCACCTCGGTGATGACGCCCAGCGTGCCTTCGCTGCCGACCATCAGCCGCGTCAGGTCGTAGCCGGCGCTGCTCTTGCGCGCGCGGGTGCCGGTGCGGATGACCTCGCCGCTGGCGGTGACCACCTCCAGTGCCAGCACGTTCTCGCGCATCGTGCCGTAGCGAACGGCGTTGGTGCCGGAGGCGCGCGTCGCGCTCATGCCGCCAATGGAGGCGTCCGCGCCCGGGTCGATGGGGAAGAACAGCCCCTGGTCCTTGACTTCGCGGTTCAGTTGGCTGCGCAGCACGCCGGGCTGCACGGTGACTGTCAAGTCCTCGGCGTGCACGCGCAGCACCTGGTTCATGCGCGACAGGTCCAGGCTGATCCCGCCTTGCACCGCCAGCAGATGGCCTTCCAGTGACGAGCCCGCGCCGTAGGCGATGACCGGCACGCGGTGCGCGGCCGCCAGCCGCACGGCCAGTGCCACATCCGCGGTGCTTTCGCAGAACAGCACCGCATCGGGCGGCGGCACGTCGAACGGCGACTCGTCGCGGCCGTGCTGTTCACGGACCGCCAACACCGTGCTGCAGCGCTCGCCGAAATGCGCTCGCAACTGCGCCAGCAGTTCGGCCGGCACCGGCCGAGCGACCTGGTCTGGCATGAGTTGAGGGGCGTTCATCTTGTTGTCTCCTGCTGCGACCCGGCGCGGCGCTCAGCGCCCACCAGACACATCAATGAAGGTGCCGGTGCAATACGAGGACGCGTCCGACAGCAGCCACAGCACGGCAGCTGCCACTTCCTCCGGCTGCCCGCCGCGGCCCATCGGCACGCTGGCTTCCAGCCGCTGCACACGGCCCGGCTCGCCACCGCTGGCGTGGATGTCGGTATGGATCAACCCGGGCCGGATGCCGTTGACGCGAATGCCTTCGGCCGCGACCTCCTTGGCCAGGCCGATGGTCATCGCCTCCACCGCGCCCTTGGACGCCGCGTAGTCCACGTATTCACCGGGCGCGCCCAGCTTGGCCGCCATCGACGACAGGTTGACGATGGTGCCACCCACGCCGCCGTGGCTGCGCGCCATGCGGCGCACTGCTTCGCGCGCACACAGGAAACTGCCGATCACATTGGTCGCCAGCACCTGCTGCAGCCGCGCCGCCGTCATGTGTTCCACACGCATCTGCGGCGCCAGCATGCCGGCGTTGTTGACGAGGCCGGTCAGGCGCCCCAGGGCTTCATCGACGGCCGCGAACATGCGCAGCACCTGGTCTTCCTGCGACACGTCCGCCTGCAGCGCGATGGCCTTGCCGCCTGCTGCCACGATGCGCTCGACCACCTCTCGCGCCGAGGCCTGGTCACGGTGATAGTTCACCGCCACTGCATGGCCGGCTGCAGCAGCGGCCAGCGCCACTGCGGCACCGATGCCACGGCCGCCGCCGGTGACCAGCAAAACAGGAGGCGAGATGGAAGCGGGCGAGGGCGCGAGCGGGCTGGTCATACCGGCAATCTAGCCCAAAACACCGGCGTGGGTGCTGCCGCTTAACATTGCCGCATGGCCAATCGACTCTCACAAATTGCCACCCGCACTGGCGACGACGGCACCACCGGCCTGGGCGACGGCCAGCGCGTGCCTAAGCACCACCTGCGCATTGCCGCGATGGGCGACGTGGACGAGCTCAACTCGCAGATCGGCGTGCTGCTGGCCGAACCGCTGCCGGACGACGTGCGCGAGCTGCTGGTCGTCGTCCAGCACGAGCTGTTCAACCTCGGCGGCGAGCTGTCCATTCCCGGCTATACCTTGCTGAAAGCCGAGGCGCTGGCCGGGCTGGACGCCGCGCTGGCGCACTACAACGCGGCCCTGCCGAGGCTGGCCGAGTTCATCCTGCCCGCGGGCACCCGAAGCGCGGCGCTGGCCCATGTGGCGCGCACCATCGCCCGCCGCGCAGAGCGCGCGGTGGTGGCGTTGACCGCGCACGAAGCGGTCAACGACGCACCGCGCCAGTACCTGAACCGCCTGTCCGACCTGATGTTCGTGCTGGCCCGTGTGCTGAACCGTGCCAACCTCGACGGCCTGGGCGGTGACGACGTCTATTGGCGCAGCGAGCGCCTGGCGCGCCAGCAGGCCGATGCGTTGCCGGAAGACGACGCGCCCACCGGCTGATCTGCCAAATCCTTCGCACACAACTGAGAGCGTGTGCTGACTTTCACGTTTGACCGACCTGTGTGGACCGCAGGCGTTAATCCGGTCCCCCTCTTGTCCGAAGTCCCGGACTGGAGCGGGCACCTGGCTTTGCCGTTCCTTGTGAACAAAAGGGATGGCGATGGCAAAGGACAAGGCCCGGCAAGGGCAGGGCGGCTGGCGAACGGGCGCTGCAGGCTTGTGGACAGCCGCCGCAGTGGCGACGCTCAGCGCCTGTGGTGGTGGCGGTAGCGAGGTGGCGCGTGGCAGTGCGCTGGATTGGCGCACCGCATTGCCGGACAGTGGCGTCAGCGTTGGCCCGGCGGTCCAGGTCAGCCCGGATGCGGTGTACTTCCGCCCGTCGGATGTGGCGACGCTGCGCCAGCTGGAAAGAGCGAGCGCGCATGTCGTCGCCAGCGCTGGCAAGGCGCAACGGCGTGCCGCTGCTGATCCGTCTGCCAGCGAGGTGGGCGTGCTGCTGTGGGGCCGGCCAATGGCCTGTGGCGGCACCGAAGGCGGGGCCGCAGGTGTCGCCGCGCCGAGCGACGCCAAGCTGCAAACCCTCTCCAGGCTGACCGGCCTGCCGTCGCAGCGCACCCCCGCCGCCACCCGCTGGAGCTCCGAGCCTGCGAACCACGACTGTGGCGCCGAGAAGGCCAGCGAGTCCGGCGCGACCGCCATCTACGTCGACACCCAAGAGGGCATCGGCGGCATCGGCATGGTCACGACCACCGGCTTCCAGGCCGATGGCAAGCGCGCTGCGCTGCGTCCCTTGGACGCCAATGGCGAGGACGGCTCGGGTGCCAACGCCGGCACCGCCGGCAGCGCGATGACTTTCCGGCCACCGCAGCGCCAGGCCGGCGGCACGCTGCCCTGGTCTGCCACCGGCGCCGCCGCACGCCTGCGCACTCGCCAGCAGGTCGCCTCGCTGACGCTGCGCCGCGGCACGAAAGCCACGGTGCAGGTCCGCCAGTTGCTGCGCGCGACCTTCGTCAACGCCGATTGCGTCAAGGACAAGCGGCCCGCCGCCTGCCAGCTGCAGTATGAACTCGACACCGTGCTCGCACGCTCGGAAGTAGTCAACGGCAGCACCGCCCAGGATGCCTTCGAGCTGAACGGCCACGTCACGCTGGAACCGGCGCGCGGTGGCGCGGCGGTGGTGCGCGGCGGGCTGGGTGCGCCCGGCGAAACCACGCGCGAGCCACACAGTGGCCTGGCCCTGTTCACCTCGCAGGGCTCGGCCACCCAGCATGGCACCTTCGCGCCTCGCACCTTTGACGCGACCGTCAGCCTGGACCAGCTGCTCAACGCCGCCCGCATGGTCGCTGCGCAGCAGCTGGGCGTGGCGCCCAGCCAGCTCAGCAGCGAACAGATGAGCCAGCGATGGGGCAACCGCTGGGATGCACGCGACGCCTGGGTGCTGCAGTCGGCCGAAGTTGGCCAGGAGGTCTACAACCCGGACGATGCCGGCCGGGTGGAAATCGCCGGCGGCGTGCTGGACCTGTACGCCGGCTCGCAGGCGCTTCGATGAAGAGATTCCTCTTTTTAATGCATCGCCTCAGCCCCGGCGTGCCTTCACCGCTTCGCTGAGCACACGCAGCACCTCGGCCGAGTCGTCCCAGCCCAGACAGGCGTCGGTGATGCTTTGGCCGTAGCAGAGCTGGCCCGCGTCGTCCTTGCCCGGTGTGAACTTCTGCGCGCCGGCCACCAGGTGGCTCTCGACCATCACGCCGAAGATCTGCCGGCTGCCGGCGCTCAGCTGCGCGCCGATGTCGCGTGCCACGTCCAACTGGCGCTGGTACTGCTTGCTCGAATTCGCGTGGCTGCAGTCCACCATCAGCGAAGGCGTCAGCTTGGCTGCTTCCAGCTCACTGCAGGCCGACATCACGCTTTGCGCGTCATAGTTCGGCGCCTTGCCGCCGCGCAGGATGACGTGGCAATCCTGGTTGCCCTTGGTCTCGACAATCGCGACCTGGCCGTTCTTGTGCACCGACAGGAAATGGTGAGGCCGGGCGGCGGCCTGGATCGCATCGGTTGCGATCTTGATGTTGCCGTCGGTGCCGTTCTTGAAGCCGATCGGTGCGGACAGGCCCGAGGCCAGCTCGCGGTGCACCTGGCTTTCGGTCGTGCGCGCGCCGATGGCGCCCCACGAGATCAGGTCGCCGATGTACTGCGGGCTGATCGTGTCAAGGAACTCGCTGCCTGCCGGCATGCCCAGCCGGTTGATCTCGACCAGCAACTGGCGCGCCATGCGCAGCCCTTCGTCGATGCGGTAGCTCTCGTCCAGGTAGGGGTCGTTGATCAGCCCCTTCCAGCCAACGGTGGTACGCGGCTTTTCGAAGTAGACCCGCATCACGACCTCGAGCGTATCGGTGTACTGCTGGCGCAGCGGCTGCAGCTTGCGCGCGTACTCGAGCGCGGCAGCCGGGTCATGGATCGAGCAGGGCCCGATCACCACCAGCAGCCGGTCGTCCTGACCCTTCATGATGCGCCGCACCGTCTGCCGGGTCGACTGGATCAGGCGCTCGGTCGGTGTGCCCGCGATCGGGAAGAAGCGGATCAGGTGCTCTGGCGGCGGCAAGGGCGTCACCTCCTGGATGCGCTGGTCATCGGTCTCGCTGGTGCGCTCGCTCAGCACCAGCCCGCTGCGGGCTTCACTGCTCGACGGGGCGGAAAGGGGCTGGGGCGCGGTCGCCTTGGCATTCATCTGGGCT
>Ga0307514_10002389_pt1 | contig 19634 bp, 20 predicted proteins | sample 16_EM_MG_FD_203088 | JGI IMG/M metagenome (GOLD analysis project Ga0307514, IMG submission 203088) | Populus trichocarpa ectomycorrhiza microbial communities from riparian zone in the Pacific Northwest, United States - 16_EM | ecosystem: Host-associated > Plants > Roots > Unclassified | place... | reverse complement strand
TACCAGCAAATATGACATTGTAAATGATTGAGTATTTAGTTGAATGGGGTAATATTGGTCAATTGAGCAGCATTGAGCATTTGCATAGATGTGGCAGGCATTCCACATTCTTGTCACAATGATGTGATAGTAATAAACCAGTATACCTACAAATAGCCCTAGCATAATGTTATGTTAAGCAAACTACATACATAGTGTGGTGGTTAGTGGGTGTGTAAAATACCCACTGAAACAGATTTGAATCATGCCAGAGATATTTTTTTACCATACGTCAATCAGCTGGCAGCATCCTGGAGGCATGTGCGGGTATGTGCGGGCGTGTGCGGGTGTGTGCGGGTGTGTGCGAGTGTGTGCAGGCATTTGCAAAATATACACATGTGGAAGTAATGTAGTATAACTCTACTATTTAACTCAATGCACATCATTTTGAATATGAAAGCAATCCAGCATCAATGTGGCATCAATGTGGCATCAATATACCATCTAATGTGGTCTTCTGTGCTACATTATTGTGAAATTGATCCCACATTCAAAACAATTGATACTGTTGCAAATTCTGAAATACCCCACAAGTTCAGCCAATGTATACATTTATAAAGAATTCAACATTAATACAGCATTAACTCGGCATCAATAAACGGGGCTTTTTTGGCACAGTAGTTAGCAACCCTGCCAACCCGGACATGTAGCCCCGTCGTTAATGCTATAGAGTATGGAGTATGTTAGCAGTAGACGCTAGAGCGCGGAGGCAGTGAAGGTTGCAAGTCGCATTATGTCAGGGCGGTTGGCCGTGGTGGTTTAATTATTGGTTGATAATCGCTTGCCTTAGGATTTGATAACCTTGCACATTCAATTAGCCTATGCCTCTCTACCGTACACTCACATATGGAAGGTGAATTTGGGAGCTGAACCTGTTGGGGTGTGAAGGAAGCAGATGTGAAAACCACTCCAAATGCTCACTCTGAACGGTACACTGGCTTCTGTTCCTTAGCGCAACTCGAGAAACTCTATGTAGGGAGCTACGCCTAGACCTTTTGCCAATTTCTTGATTTATATCTCATTGTCGATGACTGAAGTCCCTTTCATTTGGAATAAATTTTATTATAGGCAACAAACACATGTCTGAAAACGCCGGCGCGGAATTTCGAAAAGCATTTATCCAATGCTCAGAAAACCTTGAGGTGTTAATCCTCCGGATATATCATTCTAACGTGCTATTCTGGGGCCCAATCGGCTTCCCCATCCTTCGTAAGTTCACGATACTGCTAAGTTATAAGCTCTATCAGGCTTCTACTACGAAGGTAAATGCTCCGAATTCTTTCCATAGCGTCCATAAACTCAGACCGACCCTACAGCATACTTAGCAAAATCTTTGCGTGTTCTGCCATCTTACAGTGATTTGCCTTGACATTTATCTCGCACCAGACGTTTTACCCGGCCTCGACTACCCTCAACCCTAAATCACTGCGCTGGGTTGAGAATTTAGCCGACCCCTGGTGCTAGACAAAACATTACCTCTCAAATAACCTTAATACATACTATATATTCATTATCCCTAAGACCACCGAACTAAATAGAGAATAATATAAATACATAATATGATATCGACGAGCTTCCTTATTTCCTCGTCGCGACCCGACTGAATTGCCCAGGTATTTATTGCTTATTAAAATGGTTCATGATCACTTTCATGTTGAAGAAGGATTATTCTTGAGCCTGCATAAAGGGTTAGGGCGCCTTCTCCTGCATCGTCAGCCTTCAGCGTCAAGGTGCGAGAGTTCCGCTCCCAAACCGTGGATCATGACAGTTCCCTACCTCCCGCTCGAGATCCTCCTCATCATCGCCTCGTACCTTGAAAGCACCGTTACCATCCGTCATCTCAATTCATTCCTCCGCGTCAACCGTCAACTCCACCAACTCCTCAACCCCTATCTCTACAAGCTCGGTGCGTCCCTCTATAATGATCGACCAGCAATCTATCGCTCCCAATTACCGATCGAATGGGCAATCGATCGGAACCGGACCTCCACCCTAGCTCTCCTGCTTGATCACGGCGCCAACATCGAATCTCGGATACTGGTGAATGCTATAGGGAACTTACGGCTCAACAGCTTGGATACAACACCGCTACTCGCAGCGATCACGCTGGGACGAGAGGATATAGTACGGACCCTCCTCGATCACGGCGCAAACACAAATTACTCATTCCATGGGGATACCCCACTGTATGCCGCCATGCGCCACAGTCACACAGGAATCGTGCGCCTCCTCCTTGTTCACGGAGCCTGCACCAATTTCAGCGTCGACACCGCAAACAGCAGAAGAAAAAAAACACCCCTCCTTACCGCCACGGCCCTCACTAAAAACGCTTTGATTGTCCGGCTACTCCTTGAAGCGGGGGCGGATATAACCGCTGCGGATTATAACGGGTACACAGCGCTCCATAATGCGGCTCTGGTGGGTGATCTTGAGGTTATTCAGCTTCTTGTGGATGCAGGAGCCAATATCCGGGCGGAAGCATGGTCTGGGTGGTATATGGGGACGCCGTTGGACTTTTTCTACCAGAAGGCTAATGTAAATGATGACTGTACAAAGATTGTGGCGTTGCTTGGCGGGAAGAGTAATGGGAATTTTCTTCTCGACCGGAAAGATGCCCTACACCCCTGCTAAACAGCGGTTGTGGTTGGCAATTCTTTGCTTAGGCTTGTTGGGGGAGTAGGATATATTTTTTGGATAGTTTGGTTTTATTTGAGGGGAACAACTTATGAATTAAAGTTTTGGGCTGTAAAAATAGCTTGTGGGACATTGTTTTGGCTTGTGACCTGTAAGCCCAAAGCAAGTGGACTTAGAGACGCATGATTTAACTTCCGCGGCGGTTCGCGGCGAGCCCCTAAAAAAAGGAGTTTCATTCGCATGGTGTCCATCGCTACTCTAATTACTTACGTAGGGCGGGTCACCACTAAACGCGGGACCTCCAACGAATTCCCGTACAGTGACCTAAGGAGCGCTGTATACTGTTTCTAGCTTCACAGTCACCAGTCTCGAACTGCAATACTCCAGGACTACAGTTGGCGCTACGTATAGTCTGGTTTTTACATGTGTAAGGTACGACCTATGACCACTAACTCCTGTAAGGGACACGACCAGGGAATGGCACACTGAAGTGAAGCCTGAAGGCATACCAGGCCCCGAGTTTCCGATATAACCGATGGCCATATCATATGATGCTCCATAGAAGTTTTATCTTAGAACACCAGGGGAAGGAAATCACCGTGATCCGAACCTCATGATCAAAACCTAGGGCAGTATATTGAATTACGAAACATCACAACATGCACCCGCATCTCATTCCTTCATCAAACTCCGAGCAACCACGCGTGGCTTATTGACCTCGACTTGTTCCGCTCCACCTTCTCCATAGTGTTTAATCAGTGCACCAAAGACCATGAATGCCATCTCATACAGTTTCTCATCTTCAATCCTGCCACCCGCTAAAACTGACTGTACTCTCACCTCGTTACTCCTAACCATTAACTTCCCAATCTTTTGCGCCCAGATGTATCTTATTTTAGATGTTTGGATGCTGTGTGCACAAGCGTGTGCTTGTTGGGAGAGATCATGGAGGGCTTGTGCGACATTGGGTTGATCTTGGAGTACGTCACAAAGCTTTTCCGAAAGAGAGGCGGAAAGGCTTGATATTGTGCTCTCGGGGAGTAGGTCTTTAGCGGGAGCATCTAGATCTGATTCGGAAGATTCGTTAACTCTGTTGCAGTAATATTCAAAATAGTACCAGAATAAATGTGGTCGTGCCCAGATTTTGACGCTCGCTTTGGGGAAGGGTTGGGTTACGAGTTCAATGGGAAGGGGTAGAAGGACGAATAAATCGAACTACTGCAGACGTAGGAAATAATAAATTTACCTTTTGAATCTTTCACCTCATCTTGTTCGAATAGCTCCTCGTGAATGATATTCGCGATGACACTTTGCAGCCATAGATCCTTGATATCATTCCCCCAGGCGTTACAGCCCTCGCTGATTTTCTCGGCATTGAATCCTACTGCGCTATCTTGGGTTGGCTCACGGGTGTGTTCCTTTACAAAGTCTTGAATTGCGGCGTATAAGGTGTCGAATTTATCGATTCTGGGTTGGTCCATGAGATTTAGTCCATCTATGCTCGTGCATGTAGTACTCGGCAAACGGATTTCGTCCGAAGTTGGGTCTATAGCGCAGATTCTATTCGTGATGTCTGCCTCTGATTTTTGTCCCTCGACCTGGTCGTTTTGCTGAAATGGACCCTGCAACTCTGCCTCAATCTCCGGCCCAACTTCTCCCGATTTACTTTTGGCGAGTTCTGCCTCACGTTGTTTGAGCAGTTGCTTTACACTCCTCAGCTCATCCTGTAGTTTTTCTTCTTTGGATTCGTGGAGTTTTATCCGCCGTTCATACTCAGTCTTTATTGATTCAAGTTTCTTCTCCCACTGTAGAATCTGAGTGAAGCGACGGTCAAGCTCTTCGTTTATCTTTGTGATCAAGAGAGATTCTAGATCAATATACTTCTCTGCCGAAACGTTCACCTTCGGTGGCAAAAGGGTCTCTGTTTCTTCTGGCCTGGAGTCGGGAAAGATGGCTGATCTGCAGTTATAACTGTGGCTGTAAACATCTATAGTCTCTATATATACAACCCAGGAAGAAGAGAAAGGCAGCAGATTTGAACTTACACGAATCGGTTCCACAAGGGAGTGATTTGATAGAAAGAGTTTTGCTTAGGTATCCATACTTCGGGATAAGAGGCGGTGGGGCGGGTATTGGTTTCTATGGTTTGGTTGGAGCAAATGAGATCGCGCCCAACAGTTGATGGTGAGGTTGGGGTGGTGCTGCTGCTGGTGCTCATAGCTGTCCGGGTGTGTGAGGTTGAAATGTTCTGGCTGCAGGACGTAGGATGTTGCACGGAATATATTCCACTCTACCTGCTGGAGATTGGAGTGATAGAGAATGAGTCTTAGCTTTGCCTTCTAGCTAGGTGGTGCTCTCGAGCTGCTAAACTCATAAACCCATTCTCAAGGTGAAAGTCGAATCGATACCATGCGTCGAATGTTTGGTCACTTATGCATGCATGGCCACGTATAATCACAACTCAGTTTCAGCTGAGCCCGGGAGAGCCCGAATGTTGGGGGCTCTTTCATTGCGCAGGTGGTGTGCGAGGCCTCGTGTGTATGGTTGACTAAACCGAATAACATGAAAGTGAGGCGCAGGGCCAGCTAGCTACCGCATTTGTACAACAATGGAAAAGATAGAAACCGTCCATGACTTCAGAAGAAGGGTTACGTTTTGTTGTTGGATGGACAGAGCCCTCGATAGAAGTTGTCCATACGGCGCAGCGGATTTGAAAAGAGCGAAGTTGAGAACTGGGCTTGTCCATATCCGGATAATCCTTCAGCCGCAGTTAAATGCCACGTCAATAAACAGTCCGCAACTATAAGTAACTACCAGATAAGCGCGATTAGATGAACCGCTCCACATTTTCTCGTTGTTTACCCTAAATCGAAATTGTCATATATCGAACCAGATCTATCATCGATGTATTCCATTCGGCTCGGGTTAACACAGCAGGCTGGTTCGACTAGTGACGTTGTCAATTGCTCGTGCAGGAAACTTCGCTGTCACTCGCTCGGTTGCGCACATCTACTAATCATGCACGTAGCAGCCTGGAACCGAATGACGATAAGGTTTACCACCAGACCGAACCCCTGAAGCGCATCGGCCCAAAGCGGTCAAAAGCTTCTGGCGCCCACATCTGGAAAGGTGCGCACAAGTTGCGCCAGAACGTTTTGACCGCCTAATTAAGGTGACTCAATACCTACAGAAGGATTTACAAGGTAAAGACAGTTGAAGTGATTTTGATAGGAATCCGGTATACTTTCTGTATGACATGACGCTAGAGAGAGCTCCTGCGCTAGGTTCGTACGCCCCATTCTCCCACTCCCTTTCTTCCTACCACGCATGTAATGAGGCGCTAGACGCAGATGTAAGCAGCATATTCCAGCTAGATCGGAGTTGAGACGGCCGCCCTGGGACCACAACAACTACCAAGTACCTTCGATTCATGGCCGTTCAACTTCTACTCATGGCCGAGCATTCTCAACCCTGGCCGCACACCATAACTTACTGGCGCCTAGGTTTAAGACCTCGCGCACAATACGTTGCTGGCCAAACGACACCCAGCCAATTCGTAAAATTCTAGATAAGATATTGAGTCATCGTCTTTTGATGCTATTGAAATACAGCAGCCGGTATGCATATGTGTTGTCCAACTTCTTGCGGGGTATCATGATGCAGGAACAGCTGGCAAGATGTCTTGCAAGGCTGTACCGTTTTACAATTCAGGGCTTCATTTTGGCGTGTATAGTCCTCTTGAATAGCGAGGATTTGCTGTTCTGACCAGTCACCGTAGTATGAATCGTTCCGGTATCGTCTCCGTGAGAACAATCCATAGAGGATTTACATCTACACTACCACAGATACCCGTCTTCAAAAGCTTAAATAGGGTCCCATCACCCTGAGCCTTCGAAATTGGACTCACCGATCATCATAACACTTTTACAACGCTGATATCCAGCGAAGCATATATCCGATCCCTGAATCCATACCTCACCAACCAGCAGAACGATTCACACAAATTCACAACCAGCATGAACTCCCTCGGAAACGGAAATCCCAACGATGGGCCTGCCCCAAAGCCCAGATCCGTCAAAGTGACCTCACAAGCGTCAAGACAGAAGTCCAGCCGCTTTACACAGGCAATTGACCTAGATATCAGTTCCGAAGAACGGAAGCTCACTACCCACACCTTGGAAACCACTGCTCCATACGGATTCGCTGGTAGCCTCGACCTCGACGACTTACGAGAGACAGACAAGGTTACCCAGTACGTTGAGCATACAGGGACAGCGACCGACTCTTTGCAGGAACAGGAGCTGGCTTCTATCGTGCAAGCAATGGATTACACCCGTCTTCAAGATCACGATCATACACAGGACACAGAAAGGATCACCTATAAGTGCTACGTTTCGGCCGACGGAGGTCAGACCCGAACGTCCTATGCAGCAATTGAAGCAACTTCGGACCAGATTCTCAAAGAGGGCGACAACTCGGAGGAAAAGCTCATCATTTCACTCGATTTTGGAACTACTTACAGCGGGTAAGCACTATATTACAATGCTTCGGCTTGTCAGGTGTGAACATTATATTGACTCTGTAGGGTTGCATATGCGTTTTCGAAGTCTCCCGACAAGGTTCATATCGTCACCGATTGGCCCGGCAAACCCGGCTTGGAGTTCGTAAAAGTCCCAACGCTTCTAAAGTACGACGACGACAGCTGCAAAACCTTCAGATGGGGGTATGAGGTGGATCCTACAGATGCCGGCACCATCCGAGGCATAAAGCTCCTACTGGACCCCGAAAAACCAAAAACCCACTACGGTGTAGAGCTAGTGGGAGATTCTCAGTCCCCAGAAAACGAGGTAATGTGGTCGCAATTGACTACGGAGGCCCAGCTAGTACGCATCCATAAATCGACAAAGGACATCGTTGGAGATTATATCGATGCGATTTACAAGCATGCGTTGTCGGTGATTCTAAGTCGGCAGATACCGGGTCATCGGGAGGCTGTGAATCGTCTGCAGAAAGAATATATCTTGACAGTTCCGGCAATTTGGTCTGACCTGGCGAAGCAATCGACTTTGATAGTAAGCTTACAACCCTTCGGTAAATGGCGAGTCTATATTCTAAGGAATGTGATAGGCTGCAAATAGGTCAGGACGTACGATCCAGCCTAGAGACCTAATTACGGAACCTGAAGCCGCAGCATTGTATACGATTCAGTCCTTCAAAAAACAGGGACTGCAGGTGAGAAAGAGTGTGGTGTACACTTCAGGTGAAATGGCAACTAACTGTTCGCAGGCTGGCCATGGTTTCGTGTTATGCGATGCCGGTGGAGGAACCGTAGATCTCATTTCCTACGAGGTCACGCATGTCAATCCACTTCAATTGAAGGAAGTTTCTCATGCAACAGGTGACTCTTGATGCCACTCCTAGCCATAATTGAAGCTGATCCCAGTACGCAACTCTAGGCGGAGCTGTAGGTTCTCTGATGCTTAATGAGGGCTTTACGCAATACGTCCGAAAGGCTATCGGAGAAGAGCAGTTCCAGGAACTTGACGAATACGCTTTCAGAGAGGGTGTCGAAACTTTTGACTCAAAGATCAAAAGGTCGTTCGAATCTCGCGAGAAGTGGGATAGCGCACGATCGGGTAGGATATTCCTCCCGGGAATTAAGAATGATCCAGAGAACAACATTGCAAGAGGATGCTTGAGAATGACAGGGTAGGTTGATCGCAAATACATACTTAAACAAGCATTCGCTGTATTGCTAACCCATTCGATGATCCATTGACAGAGAGGCTCTCGAGCGCATATTCGAGCCCTTAGTCAAGAAAATCGAAGAACTCGTCAGGATGCAAGTCGAGTCATTCAAGCGGCAGAAGTTTGGCAAGAATCCAGATGTACGAATATTGCTGTCACTTTTGAAACAAATCGAAACTGACAGTTTACTCCAACAGGCCATCTTCCTTGTCGGAGGCTTTGGGGCCAATATGCATTTGAAAGACTGTCTTAGCAAGTCTCTAGGCACAATTGAGGTCATCCAGCCAAATGATGCGTGAGTGCCCCAGTCGTTGTATTTTACCAGCGTGGCGAACCCAAGCTGACAGACAGTTTGCACCACAGGTGGGCGGCCGTTGTTATGTGAGCCAGAAGCATGATATATACCGCTCCAAAGCATAGCGATACTAAGTTTGGTTTTACAGGGGCGCCGTTATGAGCAGGCTACCTCAAACAATCCGAGTAATATCAAATATCTCTGCGAAAAGCTACGGCACTGAGACCAACACACTTTTCCGGGAAGGGATCCACCGAGGAGATATTGAAAAGCATAAGTTTCTCGACGCCTATAGTGGTGTCTATCGAGTACCCGAGATGAGGTGGTACATATTGAAAGTAAGCATTCTCACGGCTTTGTATTTCATCTGGTCTAAGCGCCTGATATTATAACTAGGGACAAGAGCTTGAAAGGGATGAACCAATCAAGTTGAACTTTTACAGAGACGTGCCTGCCGAACACAAGCGCGAAGACTTGGTGTTTACAGATAAACTTTTCGAATCCTCAGCAGACAAAGCCCCCTCATATTTTTGGGAAGGTAAGAATCGCTGCCAAGCGTAGTTGTTTCAGTGAGATGACTAATTTGGAAACCTAGGAGGTGTTCATGCCCACTGTGAGGTTAGGTCTGATTTCAGGGAGATTGATACTTCGAAGTTGCAGCGAAAGACGAAAAGTGACGGTACAAGTTACTTCTCGTTCCCCTACGATTTGGTTCTTACTCCGCGATCGGCCGTCATGACGTTTACTGCTGAATATGACGGAAAAACTTGCGGGAGGTCGGAGGTAGTATATTGATTCATAGCAGCTGAGCGAGTCGGCCCTTGAACGCAATGCCTCTTGAATCCCTAGGTTTCTGTTTTTCTTGGATGGCTGTTTCTATCTGTTCGAATGTCTCATTAAGATTTGTCATCTAGCATTTTTTGAAATCTAGTGTTGATGTTCGGAACTGCGTTACAGGACTAAAGACAAGGCGGTGATAATCTCATTACAGGCGGTAAGACTTTCTACCAGACAAGATTTCCCTAGATACTTATCCTTACTCGTACCTCATGACGCGCTATTCACAGAACCCCTCTGCTTTCGTATTTATCTTCAGGTCCCAATTTAAATGTCGATTCTCCATTTTATATACTTAATTAGGTAACTGCTCTTAATCCCAGGGCTGTTCCCAGTTTGCAAGTAGCCCGTACAAAGATACCACAAGGGAGTACATCTGTATTCATTCTATCTAGAGTATGACAGTTCCCGCTGAACCCCCCCAGATAACCCAGCTAGGTGGGTGAAATCGCCATCCTCTATTCTTGCTCCCCTGGTAACTCCGAATTGGTGTGGCGAGCACTGTCGATCTAGGACCAGGCTGTCAGACGATATTGTACATTACCAACACAATTTCCCCAGACGCTTCCACGAAGAGCTCAAGGAGCTTTGCTTAGAGAGAGGAACCAGTACGACCTCCACTTGAACACACACGATATGGCAAGGGTTTTACAGTTTGTGCGAGAGCGTCACCGACAGGCACACGCCAATCTCACCACTATAAATAACTCAATGACTTGCTAAAGATAATCAACAAGGCCAAGATTATAACCGCCACTGGCCCCTTGCATTGGAATGTACAGACCAGCAATGAGTGTTCCTAAGCGGCCCGGCCCGGCTGGCTTGCATGAAGCAGCTCCTGGCCTCCGCCAAGGGAGGCCCCCAAAATTGAGGCCAGACCGGCCGGATCTGTGGGCAGCCTCAGATATCTAAAGCCCACAGCAGAGTAGGCTTGGCTAGGCCTGCGCTAAGGGATCGTAGCCGCACCGCTTAGGAACATTGCCCCAAATAGCCGAGAGGTACGAGGCTGTGCTGCATGAAGCAACCACTGTCAATGTTAACCTGTAGGAGTAACAGAAAATTTACTGGTTGGCTATGGGAAATCGCCGGCCTAATAAAGCAAGCGAAAGAGGTGAGGGAGATTAGGAGGCGAATGAGATGGAATCGGAGGTAGACTAAGTTCATAGGTTTCGTACAATACTTAGCTGTGGTGTACTAGGCCTTTCCTCGATCATCGGCTGGGCAAAATGTCTCACTCAATCAGACAATCGAAACCAGAAATGATATAGAGCAAGACCTTTGCGACTCTTGAATGTCCCTTGGCCGCAATGAGGTCATTCGTAGTCTGGTGTCTTGAGAATGATATATTTAGACACTAAGAACTAGATTATATTACCCTTAGGTAGTTAGAAGATATTGTGTCACAGTGTGAGCTCGAAGATATGCAGTATTTAGGAACATGAGGAGGACATGTCGAAGCGAATGCATTATTGTAGTTCAAGTTGTACCAGAAGCTTTTAAATCGCTACACCTTCTCTCTCTCGTGCTTGCACTATTCGTTGCCAATTCCTGGTGTTGTTGCGCATGCCAATCACAGCACGATTTCTCTTGATTTTCCATCCTAAAGTGTGATACGAGGAGCTCTATCAGGTGTATTACGCCGTGAACGCTAGCGCACTGGTGAAATTGCTCTGAACCCATGATGCATTTCCTGAAATATCAAAACCCCTGAGTTTACACAAGTGTTGTTATGTTGCAATGCGGAGGTTAGCCTATCACAGCTTGTCACTGCTCGTGCCTCCAAGAGCGAGACAAATGCCATGTACGATCGAGTGTTCAACGTTGAGACGAGGATGGATATGGATATGTTCTTGTCGAGTGAACTTGGGGTGGAGAGTAGAACGATGGGACAAGAAATTGACGGTATCGTCAACCATTAATCCATCGATCGGCCATCACGTGCACGGTCTGCTCAGCCATACAACTCTATTTCAAGCGACGTAAACGATCAGGTGCCCACCAGCACATTGCCCCGAGCTAATGAAATAAGCGCTTCCACGCAGGTATCATGTCGCCCCAATCATAACCACAACCCTGTTCCACCCTTGCACTCTGCCTCGATTACCTCTCGACACCACATTCTGTAAATCACTATCTGAACTGATTCCACTCCTGATTAAAAAGTGGGGGTGACGCTCGGCTGTCGGCGTTCGTCATAACGCGGGCCAATACGGCATTTCCCTCGATTCTCCCAGGTTCGTCTCGACTGCGCCTGGATGACATCCCTCAAGCTGGAATATTACCGCCACGCCCATGGCATTATTGAGTTTCACAGCAAGCTACCTTCCAAGGTAAGTCACCCGTAGCTAACAGTATTACACGAACACCATAACTAATCATCTGGGTCTGCTCTACGAAACCGTGAGAAACTACAGGTAAAATTCCCGAGTAGTCACCCATGTGCTTCAGCATAGACATCACGGAGGTTTTGACACGCTGAGCTGTCCTCACACACATGTCACACAACAGTCGCGCGGTAAGTCGAATAGCTTACTATCAAGATCGTTCCTACAAGGCATCTCGTAGCTGCACCGCCACAAGTTTTGAGTTGAATCCCGTACTATTTTCAGTCAGCAACACATATACCAATGGACCTAATCAAACCATTCGGAATAAAGCCACTTCAAACACTCGCTTGATATCGCTTCTCCCCGCATTCCGGGCAGAACCCCAGCTTTGGGCTGAGGGGATAAATATAATTGGCATCATAAGCGCCACCGTCAGTACCAACACAATCCCCCAGCAGTACTATCGAAACCTTATGTGCCCCAGCCACAACAGAACCCTGGCCGTTAAGTTCAAGAGCCCCGCTCCTAAAAGGTCATATATACCTCATCACCCATCGTTCACCCGCAACCAACGAACCAAACCAACCACTCAACATGCGACATTTCCCCGACTGCTACTACTGCACCCTCAAAATCGGCCCCTCCAGCTCGGAGCGCGAAATCCGCTATGCATATCGCACCCAGTCGAGACTGGTGCACCCGGACAAGCATCCCGAGCCGGAGCGCGAAAAGTTCACAAAGTTATTCCAAGCGGTTAGCTGGGCTATCGTTCTTGTGGATTTGGGCACTCATGGCTAACTAGTAATAGCTCGGCGAGGCATACGAATGTCTCAACGATCCCTCGAAAAGAAAAATATACGAGATTAGATGCTTCCTCGAAGATCCGCGAGGGGTTCAGTGGGACGAGGGTCCGTATATCCCGGACATATGTATTAACGTGGACTGACCTACTGGTGAAAAGAACATCAGCAACTACTGAAGAGAGAAGAGAAAGTGAGAGAGAAGAAGAAGCGCGAAGAGGCCAAGAAGGAAAATGGGGACGAGGAGGCCCGCCGGCGTGAACAAAGGGAGGCCGCCGACAGGACTGCGATATACGAGAGAATGTTTCGAAGTCAAGAAAGCTTCGCTGAGCGACAAGCAAGGGAAATGAGAGAAGAGTATGTGCGGGAAGCACGGAAGAAAGAAGCAAAGCGAAAAGAGGCGGAGAGGGAGGCAAGGCGGAGAGAAGCGGAGAGAGAGAGAGAGGCAAGGAGGAGAGAGGCAGAGAGGGAGAGGGAGGCCAGGCGGAGGGAGGCGGAGAGAGAGAGGGAAGCAAGGCGGAGAGAGGCAGAGCGAGAGAGAGAAGCAAGGCGGAGAGAGGCAGAGAGAGAAGCGAGGAGGAAAAAGGCGGCGAGGGCAAGGAGAAGGGGAGAGTGGGACTATTCCGACTCTGACGATGATTCTGACGCTGATTCTGACGCTGATTCTGGCACTGATTCCGACGAAGGTTGGGGCTATGGACCCGAGGATGAACCCAAACCGTTCAAGTTACCAGACCATTGGATGCCGCCGCCACGCAGAGGCCCAGGTGGCTACTCGAGTGGCATGAGGTGGACAGCAGCCGAAGAGAAGTATATGAGATCTCTGAGAGACCAGGGATATACCTGGTACTACGTTGCGGTCAAAGTGAGTGAGAAATTCAACACCGGCCGTTCAGAAGGAGCCTGTGGCGCAAAGTATCGATCGCGAAGGTGAATGGGGAAACTGGTCTGTGCTCCTGTCGTGTATATCTAAAACTTAACTAACCCATGGTGGAAGCAGGTGCTGGCGTTCTAATTATTGTCCCTGTTCACAAAGGAGTTGAGGAAACGTTGTTACTGGGTACGGAAGTAGGATGTTGACGGCGGGCAGTGGGTATTTGAAATTGCTAGTTGGATAAACAGTAATTGCAATCATAGCGTTCATGAAGTAATATTAAAGATCACGCAAAGTCACTCGACATTGTCCAGTCCACAGTGTTGCATGTGTACCTGCATCGTGAATCTCAGCTCCGTTTGTTGATTCGTGAGAAGTTGATGTTTCATATGAGGATATGCATGGTCGGCATCAGGATCAGGGAGAGCGTCTCAAGATAGTGCAAACGCGTATGCAAACGGATATGGGAGCTTGTACATATACGGGCCTTATGCCCTCGAGAGATCAGTCAACTCAATCAACAAGTCATTCAAGCATCCAAAGTAACACACGTGTTGCACTAGTCATTGCGTATCGGTATCACAAAGACTTAGGTTGCTGATTAAATTTAATGCTCTGTATGACGAGACTTCATCTAGTTTCGACGCGCTTGTTGTAATGGCAGTCTCGAAGTGTGGTACACTTGTAATGGGCCCCAGGTCGCTTTCGAAAGGCTTAGGGTGAGGTGACATTACGTCACGAAGCACAATCCCCATCGCGAACATTCTCCCCAATGCAGTGAAGCTTCGGCATATTCAGTTGAAATCATCAATACATCATCTGCGACCGATGCACAACCATATAAATGCCCCCATATCTACCCCTACTCAATAAGCGGATAATTATACATCAACGCGTATCCTCCTCCATATCTAGAACTAGAACTACACTCTCCTAGAACTCATAGTACTACCGCCAAAATGCTATCGCTTCGAGGGATTCGCATCCTGCCCACCGCCGGCACAGCTCTGAAGAGCTTTTCGACTACCTCTTCTTGCCCGATGTCTAACCCTGGAAACATCATTGGTACATCTAGCTTTGCCTCCCAACCTTCGCCTGTGTCACTGACATTCGCCGTAGGAGGCCACAAGGCAAACTTGAAAAACCCAAACACGTCGAAGGAATCAAAACAGCACTCCAGAGAGATTCTTGAGGCGGAATTCGACGGGGGGGATACTCATAAGTTCTCGCAGGCCGGAACCCAGACCGGAGGACCAAAGAACCCGACCAATGTTCAGGGAGGGCTGAAGGTAAGCTCGTTAATATAATAGTTGGTGGGATATTGTTGTGAGGTTGCTGATGGAATAAGGCTACGCTTAAGAACCCGAACACGTCCGAGGAAGCCAAGCAAAGTGCAAAGGAGAGATTGGATGGGGATGATGTGTAGACCAGATGTACTCTAAGTGTCGGTAGTTGTGCTGCGGTGGAGCAGAGCGAGTGGGAAACGATGATGGGACACTATCACGGATAAAAATTTGACTGCCGCTCCGACAGTGATTTTACATGCTTTGATTCGTCCGGTGTTGTTTCACTTCTGACCTGCCGCCTTCGATACCGGGGACAGAGTGTGTGGCGCCTGCAGTCAAAAACGTCTTCCCCAGCCAATCAGCCCTCTCCCGCCCCGTTCTGCCGATCAGCCCACACATGGATCATCTTTGTGCCGACCCAATTCAAATCCGCAGCCACGAGGGTTTGGAAGGAACCCAGCCCGGCCCACATCTTCGATCAGAGCCGTCAGTGCTTACCGGTAGACCACGCCAAACTGATCTCGACTGCGTAGACGCGCTTGCTCACCACAGTCACGCATGCATAGTGGGCAGCCAGTGAGTGGTGACTCCCTCATTTCCGTAAGGCTTGCATCTCGCCCCCAAACGATCAATCTACCCGCAACCTGACAGAAGCCGCGCTTGCATGACTGTTGCCCGGAGCCTCGGTATCGTCTGACTGATCAGGCTAGTTCCGAGTGCTGACAGGATTTTCCAAAGTGTCTGTCTGTCGTCACGACTTTCGCCGCGCTACTACGGGGGTTCCTTTCCTTTTTCGACAACATACCCTCGAGCCTCTTGCCATCGTGAGAAAGTCGTCATCTACGGACGACGTCACGCTTTCGTCGTGATGAAGACAACCGGTAGCCAGAAACCAACCATAAAAAGCCTCCAAAACTCCTCCGTTCTACTTCTCCCATCAACACATAAACCTTCACAATCACACACGAACCCAAGTTCCAAACACATTTCTAAATTTTTTTACCGCTCCAAATCAAGACAACAATGAGTTCTGGCAATCCCGGTAACGTCATCGGTAAGCTACATTCTCCCCCTGGCCCGTAATGGTTCCCGTTCTATTATTATTTCTCCCCCCCTGGCTTCCGCCGCTAAACCATTTCCCGTGCGGTAGGCGGCCACAAGGCAGCGCTCAAGAACCCCAATGTCTCTGAAGAGGCCAAGGAGCACTCCCGCCAAGTTCTCGACCAGATCGGAGACCAGACCGATTCATCTGCGCGAGCCACTGCCGGTTCTGATGCTTCCAGCATCTCGACGGAGGGTAAAAACACCGGCAATGTCGTGGGTAAGTCGTAGTTCCCTTGCATACGTGTTGGGATCCATGGATCTAGTGGGGCGGGGTGGGGCGGGTTGCTTACCCGTGTCGCGTTCCAGGTGGGTACAAGGCTACACTCAAGAACCCGAACGTTAGCGATGAAGCGAAGGAGCATGCTGAGAAAGTCTTGGAGGAGATGGATGCTAAGTAATCACTAGGAATAGCTGGATGGGAAGGATGAGGGTTGTAATCGTGGCGGATAGCTATTGTTCTTACATACCCAAGTATCTGCGAAATGGGAATTAAAGCTTATTCAATCATTCGGTGACCAAAAAGCGCGGTTAAACTAACTCCGGGAGGGCACGATACTGCACCGGACTATGTGTTTAGTAAATCTGCAGTCAGAATTCGAAATAGAGTGCTTCAAATAGTTTTTATTGGATATTGGGTAGACTCTTGACCATTCCGAGGTCGCAAAAACTGACAAAGACCAGTACAGTATTCGATTGTAGCTCATACTGTTGTTTTTGGAGGTTGCCTGGGTGGATTATGACGGACGGACACCGTAGAAGCTACCAACAGCGATGAGAGCTCACAAGAAACAGAGGAATAAGATAGAGATGGGAATCTCAGTTCCAGATGTGACCCCCTATACGGGAGTAATTTGCGAACTCCAACATCGAGTGATCCGTTGTGTCCCACAAATGACAATCTCGTGCGGCGCCCACTCGCAACAACGCCGCTCTATTGTGCATCATACCGACGTGCGGCATGCGGCGGAGAACGAAAAAAAATTTACTCCCCTTGTTCGTCTAGCCACCTGACAATGCGAGAGAAAACCCCACACATAAATCTCAAACCGTAGCAACGTACGAGTGAGCATGCATGTATGTTTGCCGGTTCTCCGATGGCGAAGTGAAACAAACGCCCTTATCGCCGTGTTAGAATACCTGCGGCGTGACACAGGAACCATGGTGTGTCATCCACCTGCGTCGGGCCCGCTCTCCCCCTTCCCCGGTTCCCCGGCCGATAGAGTAGTTTCGGTCGCGCTGATGATGATAAATATGTCAGAGACGCGGATACTCAGGAAGGGGTCATCCTTGCATTCTATTCTGCTGAAACCGGCGAAGAGGTGGCCGAATCTTCCATATGCCTTCTTTGACATGCAGCACCAACTTACATTATAGCTGGGGTCCTGTAGAAGCATATAAGCGGCACGGCGCCGAACAGTGCAGCATATTATATCACATCGTAGATTTTCTTTCAGCATTCCGTTTCTTTCTTCTTAACGAGGAAGGAAGCGGGATTAGCAGTAACTCTTCTGCTGTTTTTTCGTTTCCCCAACCGGCAACACAGCAGAAAGAGGGGGTAATACAGAAGTGCAAAAATCGATATCCCACCCCTTCAACGCCCGCCGTAGCCGCAGAAGTGCGGCACGGATTGCACTGAGACTGCACCACTCCTCCGATACACCCACCACAATCACCGATAATACAATACGTATGCAATATCGACTTTGTCGGTGGTTCAACTCACTACGACAGATGCATCACACTGACGTACTTGATGCACACACGCTCGCTGTACTTTACCCACACCCCGAAATTTTGCCTCGAGGAATAACTGACTGCCTTATTTCCGCGTTTGTACTACCTGGGATAGTATTATCGTCATCATCCAGAGTAGTCAGACGAGACCGCGAAAAAAATAAAATCTGATATCGCCGAAACACACCGTATTGCGGCAATTACGTATCCGCGGCACGGTGCCTAATTTCCTTCTCTCTACCCGCTAGCTCTCGCTGTGATACTTGAGTATCCGAAGTTTCTCCGTGCATCCCAGAGCTGGAAAATAGTGCTGATGAATGTGCTAGCCTCCATCCCTTTGCAATGGGGGGAGGAAGGCCAGAGGGGTCGAAATGAGCCAATACCGCACGCCGCGATAATCGAGCTCGCGAGAGGGACGCGTGACCTGTGTCGGCGTAAGGAGTTGATTGGACAACACACAACTAGCTCGACAGAGCAAAATTGGGCTTGAGATATGACGCTCGTTAATGGTGGTGGATGCAATACATACCTCCTTTTCTCCCTTCCAAGTTCATTCGCTGCGGATAAACACACCAGATCTGGAGGAGGCGGGTGCGCATGCGCTTCTGGCCCATCTCACCCGTCGTCGCCGGTCTGGAATGTCTGACTGCATTTACTTAGTGCATCAGGATTTTTTAGTAAGAGAAATGCGGGTCCTTCAAGACGTCTAAAGTATGATAATCAAAACATATCAGCGAATAATTCTATTCTGACCGTTCCGGGGAAAAACCTATACACTTACCTCTCTTATTACGATGAAAAGTGAAGTTTCAGCTCAGCTTAGTGTATAACCGCACTCCCACTACTGCGCTATCCCCCAAACTCGATTTCCGCGGTATAATGTTATCGATCCTGAAACTAACGCTTCACCCCTCCCCCTAGCTAGCCTAGCTCAGCCCCAGGTTGGTAACGATAGATATGCACCATGATAGTGCAGATCTAAGCCTGGAAAAGCTGGCTTGATCCATGGGTTTTTTGCCATATTTTCCGCAAGCGCACACTCTGTACTATGAGATTAATCATATTGCCTCACTCATCTTTATTGATGTACTTACTCTACGTGCACAATTTTCTTTCTCACTCAGCACATTTTGCGGCCGACCGCCAATTCAGGCAAGCCACTAGTACTACCTGTTCCCAATTCCCATCCAGCCTAATTAGGTGCGCCTAACTAACACGCAGTTAGTTCAATCGCACATTCAGCTTCCGCGCAACTGTCCGCCCCTCTTCACAACACAGCAGCTGAGCAAGCAACAAAAACTGGGAGCGGGAGAGTGAGAAAGAGAAAGAGATACTTATTCATCCCCCTGCTACAAAACCCAACATGCATATTTTGAACCAACAAAACCCCACTACTTGTTACAGTTACATCACCGCCCTTTCTCCGATCCCGTCACCTGCGCTTGCGCATGAGAGAGGGGGTGTGTTCGCGGTGCAACCGGAAGTAGTCAAGCGCCACCTGAAGTCATCTTCGCTTGTTTTCTATTGTACGCCGGCGTCCGGTGAGGGCGAAGAGCAGGGCCGCGGCAAGAAGAAGAATCCGGTTATTCTGTTGTATATGTAACTCAATACCCGGGCCTCGTGGTTAGGCATCCATTAGCATCATCATTCGCCATCTGGATGCCTCTGTCACAAGCGCCTCTCCTCTTGACTCTCGCTCTTGTCTGCCTCCTCCTGAGCCCGTGGGGTTTGGCGTAAAACTAAAAAAAACCCTAACCCGTTCACAAGCATTTTTTATTTTTTTATGAATCTTAGATCGAGGTTGAAAGCGCTCAAATGCAACCTCCTGCCGAAAGAACATCCGATTCCGCACCTTGCATATATTGAAAGTGGCGCGTACTCTATGTAACTGGGATGATGAATCCCCAACTGAATGCACCTCGGCAGCTGGAAGATGAGTTTTTGATCTCCCCGAGC
>Ga0307514_10002388_pt1 | contig 19635 bp, 25 predicted proteins | sample 16_EM_MG_FD_203088 | JGI IMG/M metagenome (GOLD analysis project Ga0307514, IMG submission 203088) | Populus trichocarpa ectomycorrhiza microbial communities from riparian zone in the Pacific Northwest, United States - 16_EM | ecosystem: Host-associated > Plants > Roots > Unclassified | place... | reverse complement strand
TTGGGGGCGTATAGTTAAGCAGGCTGGGAGTGTGTCATTGAGTGCAATTGGGAGTATGCTTGAGATCGTCTTGAGAGCTTACTTGGGAGCGTACAGTCAAGCAGGCTGGGAGAGTGCCATCGAGTGCAATTGTGAGCGTCCTTGAGAGCATGCCCGGGAGTGTACATGAGAATGTACTCGGTGTACTGATGAGCGTACTCGGAGTGTCTTGAGAGCTTACTTGGGAGCGTACGTCAAGCAGGCTGGGAGTGTAATCAGGAGTGTAAATCAGAGCTTACTTGGGATCGTGTAATGAAGTGCATTTGATAGTTTTATTGAATGCAGCATGATGTATAGTATCAAGCGCCCATAATCGCATGCGCGTCGTAGTAATCTAGTCAACTTGCAGGTCCATAGGACGTCATAGTGCCACCCGTCCAATATGCTGTGGATTACCGGCCCAAAAACAGCTTCTCTATGAGTTACGCGTCGCGTAAGGTCATTTTTCCCAGTGACCCAGACCAAGTCATGTACTGCTTTGCCAATATATATTACAATATAGCCAATGCAATCCACTCTCACATTGCCTGGGAATCACTACGTAATACACATCTGCTCATCATTTCCACCATTGTTTAGTCTCCAGTTCTTTAGTCGTGGTGCATATAGTGTCATCTTTTACAAGGCTATACATGGCCACTTCAGTTATACCTAAATACCTCGTAAGGTATAGAACAATTAATATACTTGCATACTGGTATGGCAGCGATGAGAATATTTGTAAGAGCAATTCGTGATGGGGGATGGGATTTTTATTATAGTCCAGTCTGATCAGGTGGTTGCAATTCTTGTTGAAGTATTCTTTAAGTGGTTGATCCTCCTTTAGTTAGCAAATAAGTAATGGTTGAAGAATGTCCTGTCTGCCAATGTAAAATCTGTTGTTGTACAGACTGCTTTCTAGTATATTCCTCATCTTTTAAGAATTCTTTGTAGCATTGTTGATGCACTATACATCAGGTGCATAGCAATGTGTGATTATACATGCAGCCGCAACATCCTCAGTATTGAAATCATGTTACTTTCGATCATGGTGGATATCATAAGGCTGTGGTCCAAAACCATCTCCGTTGACAATTGCATAAGCTCTCATGGCTGACAGGATGAAGGCCATGTTGTCTTTCCATTTGTTGTTGTTTACATAAGGAAACTTAGGGATGTCGCCCAAGTTGGATTTGTTCAAGGTGTGTTTGACGGAAGTTATCAAAGTAACCATCATGAGATTGTGGAGATGGAGTTGAGTTTCAGTGCTATTTATGCGGCTGTTGCTATGATGACAAGGTTTAGGGTTCTTGAGCCTCTTTTCGAGATCGTGAAAGAGATTGTGAAAATTTTAGATAGTAGCGATAACCGGGCTCATAACCTGTTGAAATGTTGATTGCTGGAAGCCTTAATTGAACATTCTGCGAGGGCTACAAGGCCATTTATATACGGTACGAACACGTACGTACCCATCTAAATGTAGAGACGGCTGAACTCCGTCAGCCCGAATCAGAGCCAGCTCCGTCAGCTTGTATCAGAGCCATCTCTGTCAGCCCGTATGAGAGCCAGCCGCGTCAGCCCGTATGAGAGCTGAGATCTATTTATGCAACAATCATTTTGCGAATATGAAAAGGAGAACCGCGTGTATAGCTCTACGGGTACGTTGACTGTCTACTTATAATTCTAAAGGTCAAAGATGCGTGTCGAAGGGAACCATAAAGTGTGGGAGTGTAAAAAGAAGTTACATCACGGCAAAGTCGTAAACCTTAAGGCTTCTAGCAACATGTCTTGCTCAATTGAGCGCTATTGATGGCGCCTCTTGATCTATCTAAGGTAGAAGAATCTGTGCATCGTATGCAATGAGAGTCTGGAAATCCCGTCGGTCTCTGAAGGCTGACAGGAGTGGCAATTAGAGTGACAAGTGGAGAGCGGCGTGTTACTTTGGATGGTTCGGTAGCTTCTTGATTCAGTTGGTTGACTGACTGATCTCTCTCGAGGGCATTTGGTCCGTATATGTACAAGTTCCCAGAGTCGTTTGCATACACGTTTGCACTATCTCCCCGATACCGATGCAGACTATGCATATCCTCATACAAGCCGCTATCTTCATACGAGCTATCCAACGGAGCTGAGACTCATGATGCAGGTACAAATGCAACACGCAGGGTTGGCTGACCGCTAGCTAGCGGTGCTGGTAGTAAAGGGCACACTTCACTCTCATACATAACTCGCGTCTTTCTCCTTCTCTCTTCTCTCGGTATCTAAGTCTATACACACACGCGGTTCTCTCCTTCACTATTGCAACCCTGCGAAGTGCTGTGTGCTAGGAGTGAGAATTTGTGCATGTACTGGCGATTTTAAACAACTCCGAGAAACCTCTCTAAGCCTTGTTCTAAACAATACAACAACAGATCCCATGTTAACATGCAGAGAAACATAAATGTTAGCCTGCTCATTATCGGCATGGCCTAAACGCAACTACACTTGCGCTGCAGGGGGGCCATTGACGTTGACCAGAATATCTGTACCTAATGGATAGATTGACGGCTAGCAGTAATAGGTGCATATAGAAAGTGCGTTTGGGTGCCCATCTACGGTATGCAGACCATGAAATGACATATAGTGATTATAGAATGGTTGATACTCATGAGACCCATGAGGCTGCGGAATATAGTTTCCTAAGGTACTAGCGGTACTTTGTTGAAAGTTGCTCAAACAGGTATACACACTCTCTGTGTTAGTCTTGGAGTCTGTCTGCTCTCACATGAGTCTTTGACTCTTCTGTTGACTGCACTTGTATCATTGACAATGTCACTGGCTCATTGGTAGGAATTCGTCTGGCCTTCATCACTCAATTACTCTATCTCAGGATTATCTCATAACTTGACAACTTCTTCCTTATGTTGTGGCTAAAGTTAAGCTTTTGCTACTGCCATTGCCGAAATAAACACAATTGACTGTTTGGATTGGTGGGTAAGAATGTTGCATAAAGTTTCTGCATGCAATAAGATGATAATGATATCGAATATGTTGAGCGTAGCGTTTATTGATTTGACGCTTTCGTTATTTTAATTGGTCGCGTTCATTATTCGTGTTCTCCGTATATCTGCAGTTGGTGCGCCAAATGGATACAACTGCAGATAGCTCCCCTATACAGGCTGATCGCGCGCATAGATCTCTATTTCAGCCGCGGCTCAATATAATAGCCAAGTTACAAAGCAATACCCGCCCCGCACTACCAGCCGATCGGTTGGTTGTCCTCAGGTCCGAAAGTTCATTGTGAAGCAGCCATGTACCCAGCATGGGTGATCTCTGGGACTAGGTCGTGCAGCGGTGATCTTATTTGTGTGGCATGAGCGAGAGGAGTCGTTTCCTGGCTAGCTAAGGCGAATCGCTCCAATAGCTTTTATTGTTTTGGCGGAGTTTCCTAATGCAGAAACTAGTTGAGTTGCTGAATCGATCGTGGGTATTTATCTCCCTCAAAAAAGCAAAACTACAGCAACGTTAGTGCCTATCGAGAACCTACGGCAGCGCTAAATAGATGGTGGCATAGTAACAGGTTTGCAGATACAACACAACTGATATGATACACTTTAATACTTTCTCCATATTGTGCCCTTTTCAGACCCTATCTGATCATCTTGAACATTAGTAGATATAGACTATTGTAAAAGTACATGCTAAAAGTGGTGTTGTTACAGTCATGCTAGCGCAATGTTTCAAGGGAAAACCTAACCCTGAGACTTCTTACCCGAAATCATCCACTCACGCAAACGAAAATGACAAAAAATTACGAATATGTCCTATTGCTATTATTCTAATATGGGTAGTTTTTGGAGGATATCTTGCGTATGTATAGACTATAATTCTCATGTTGGTCTTGCGTGCGCCTTGTTACTCATTACAAGTTATGGTGGCGGCTTCGCCGCCCTTTGGAGGTACCAAGATAGATCATCTCCAGCTCAACTCCCAGGTATACCTTACCTCTAGCTTTCAAGTGCTTGGAGGGTACCAAAAGTTGGGCACACTTCCAGATATGATATCAAGTCCTAGCAGCCATTTCACTGTGCTAGAACATGTAAAGATAATCTACTGACATCTATGACTTGATTTGTGTGAAGGAAAAAAGTTGAATGCACCACCTGGTCTCTCTACCAAATACCACACATACTGTGCCATGCCACCCTCCAGATCAATGACTGTTGGTATCCAGGTGAATATTCAACTAAATGAACTATCCAGCCACTCTGTTGGTTGTTGCTGTTGAGGGACATTAGGTGGAGAAGAGGAATGGAGAAAAGAATCAAGACCACAGTAGCAAAAGGAGTGAGGCTCCATGACTTACTCAACTGCCACTGATATACAGTATGATTTGAAATTGAGAATCAGTGAATCAAGAAGGCAGAAGGCCTATCTTCAACATTTACCCATACCTCTTGCAGTATTGGAAGGGGATTCTGTAAGGGCAGTTCTAGCTTGAGGAGCATACGAAGAGGGTGACAGGATTTGATAGAACACCCAGCCTGAATGAACCACACATATTGCATGGATCAACAAAGGCTCAACATGAGTATATTTAACCAAGAGCTGCAAAGAATGGAGTGTGAATTTCATTGTGTGGTAAATTGGTACATGCACAAAAGTACAAATTGACTATAGTCTGCACTATGCGTATAGGTATTCATGAACGGCTCATTGCAATGTGCTGGTGGACCTCAGCACAATGCGCAGTGAATAGTCCGCTACAGTGGATGCAGAGAGGTTTCCGCCTGTGCCTATGGAACTATATATGACTGGTGGCCAGAGATGAATGTATACCTAGGTTCACTACATGGCTGTTATAGCAGTACAGAGTCCACTAGAGAGCCTACAGGCACTTGAACTCGATGTCAGAGCCTACTCTGAAGACTGCTTGATATCCTGCTTGGAAGTCTGCTTCAAAGGCTCCTTGAGTGCCTGCTCATGGTCTGCATGCCAGATCAAAGCTTTAGAGCTGGACCTGAGTGATGCGTACTTCAGCAGAAGTTGAGTTTTCAACCTAATGCAGTTGCTGGATGAAAATCTGAGAGTCTGTGGAAGGTTTGACATGAATATTAACATACTGAATCTACTTGTCTAAGTGGTTTTGGTACAATCATTACCATCACCAACACTATTATCATTGCCGTGGTTACCATGACCATCATACCATTGCCATCATCACTATTATCATTGGGCTGAATGTGTGTACCTACACCCACAATCTGTATAGTGTAGGCTGTGGGCAGCTGATTTTGCTAGAAAATATGAGTCTGAAGATCCAATGTTCTACTTTTGCTGCACAATCTAATATTGTAATTGTCAATACTATGATTGTGAGGCATTGTGAGCTCTCATTGCGGTGGGTACAATACACCGAAGGTTGACACTATTATATTGACCAATGTTATGATTTCTGCCACAATATGCCACCCAATACCCGCTACCCACCATCTGCTTGAGAGCATGTTGAGAGTGTACAAAAGAGCATATATAACTGCAGGTGTACCTGAGAACATACTTGGAGTGTACTTTGAAGCACCTTGAGAGTTTGCCTAGTGGCATAGATTAAAGCAGGCTTGGAATGAGTTATTGTGTGGGATGGGGCGTAAATTTGAGATTATGCACGTGAATGTACTTGACAGTGTCAAGATAGCTGATCTAGAGCCGAGACATACAGTGTGTTGAACAGTATAGTTGAATGCAGTATACTGTGTAGTAATAAGCTTACAACAGTGTATGCATATCACACTAAGGTAGTTAACACTCAGATGCATCGGAGTTCTGACAGCCATATGTCACATAGGCTATAGATTACAATCGCAGAAACCGCTTCTCTATGACATATGCATAATGTAATGTTACTTTTCTTCGTGTATCTATCTACCCCAGAGTCTTCCAACTATATACACTCCCCATCACTCAGTCCTCCTCTGTGTTCCTTGTAATACTTTACACCACCATCCCTCCACTAACTGTTCCTGCCACAGTATGCAGTGGAGATAAGATATGGATTTTTCCACCACCTGGTGTACACTCAACTCCAACATCTACAGTATACCCACTGTACAGATCCCAAGCCCACTAGTATATCTCTCCAAGTCTCTTTAAGTTGGCAGTATTTTTATGGCCAGAGCAAATATTGTCAGCTGATAAGAAGCTTTCTCCTTAGCTATTTGAATTATTTGAAATCCAATGATGTCGCCAAGTTTTGCTCTGATCACAACATGTTCCAGGGATGAAACATCCATAAATAGGTCCTATTTCACTTCCCAGTTGCCAATTTACTCCATTCCAAATTCTCCTCATACTGCTGTAAAAAAACATTACAATAAAGGTATTAATCCACAACTACTCAGCCAATATTAAAAATATCATGAATGTCAACCTGGGATGTGAATGCAGGTAGAGTTATATACATTTCATGTATATCACACTTTGTTGTCAGAGTGCACCTTGCAGACTGAAATTAGTGGGTTGTTTTCAATTTGAGTTCTTGTGGTTTATACTTGCCACTATCAGCCACTCAGCCACTCAGCCTGAGGATTCTGCCGAAGAAGAATCAGAAAAGACACATTCCATGTGCTTATCTAAATAAGATCTCAAAGTGCAAATGATACACTCCAGTAGCAAAAGTCTTCGTGATGGCTGCAACCATCAAAATGAACATTGGCGAGATTACAACCACCACCCAATAGACCGAGCTGTAATTGACAAGATAAGTCCTTAGATGATGAAGAATAATATGGTATGCTGCTTTTAAATACGTTACAACACTGTCCTTACATTTTATTGCTCCTCTACCTACCTAGCTACCCTTCATCAGCAAAATGTATTTTAGTCACTGGAAGCCTCCTGGAGTGTCTGAGAGGATGTGGAGTGTAAACTTAGATGCGTCAATTTCAGGAGAGTATCAGACCCTAGGAGGGCATTCCTGCCGACCTTCAGAGTAACTGGGAGCGCCGACGATAAGCCTGGGAGCGCTGGCGACAAACCTGGGAGCGCCGGCGACATGTCTGGGAGTACCTCAAATCACAGTAGAGCAGTCTGGGAAAAACATCTGCTTTGGGAACGCTGCTGGTGCGCCTGGAAATCATAGCTACTGTATTCAGTTTGTATTCTCATCTATGTATGTATGTATCTATGTATCTATATAGCTACAAATCTACACACCGTGTATTTGGACTGGGTGCAGGCGGTACTTCAGAGCAATTCGAGATGCGCATGAAAATGACGATCGAGTGAACTCAGAGATACACTTGGAGTCGGTTATTGTGTGAACTTGGAGATGCACTTGGAGGCCATGATCGAGCGAGTTTGGAGATGCACTGGGAGGCCATGACCGAGTGAACTCAGAGATGCACTTGGAGGCTGTAATCGAACAAGTTTGGAGATGCACTTGGAGGCCGTAATCGACGGAGTTTGGAGATTTACTTGGAGGCCGAGATTGTGTAACTCAGAGATACACTTGGAGGCCGTGATCGAGCGAGTTTGGAGATGCACTTGGAGGCCGAGATCGTGTAACTCAAAGATGCACTTGGAGGCCGTGATCGAGTGAGTTTAGAGATGGACTTGGAGGCCAAAATAGATTAACTTGGAGATGCACTTGGAGGTCGTGATCGAGTGAGTTTGGAGATGAACTTGGACACTGTGATCCAGTGAGTTTGGAGATGCACTTGGAGGCCAAGATCGTGTAACTCAGAGATGCACTTGGAGGCCGTGATCGAGTGAGTTTAGAGATGGCCTTGGAGGCCAAGATAGAGTAACTCAGAGATGCACTAGGAGGCCGTGATCGAGCGGGTTTGGAGATGAACTTGGAGACTGTGATCCAGTGAGTTTGGAGATGCACTTGGAGGCCAAGATCGTGAAATTCAGAGATGCACTTGGAGGATGTAATCGAAAGAGTTTGGAGATTCACTTGGAGGCCGTGATTGAGCGAGTGTGGAGATTGGAGTACTTGGAGGAGGTCGATAGGAGGGGCGTTGGGTGCGGAGACTCTATCCATTAGTTAGTTAACTCGCAACCGTGGGAATGTGATGAGGTGACATTTCCTTTGAGCCCTCATGGAGTGCTGGCTGGTGGCGGTCGATCTTGTAGGGAGGCACGCCGGAAGCTGAAACTACATTTAGGGGTCAAATCGTGATTGTGAGAATGAAGGGATGACAGGCAACCCCGGGTGTCTGCTGTACTCGGTGTATGCTGTACTCGGTATATGCTGTACTCTGTGTATGCTGTACTCAGTGTTAACTCATGCTCATTGCATGGAGAGATAGAAAGGGATGACTTAACTTTGTGTTCTGCGATGATGATAGAGAAAGAGAGATGGGGGATGCAGATGGGAATGAATATGGAGGATACGAGCGGATATGAGAAGTCAGGGGTACGACTTCCCCGATTGGGTTTAGAACACCTCGTATCGGTGATTTAACCAGCCGCATTGGGAGTTGTACCTGCCGTATCAGGAATGGTCAATTGACTCGCACACAAAATTCTCTTAATTCCCAGTTTCTCTTGATGATTTCCCCCATCTCCTCTTATCTCTCTCTTTCTCTACCATCACCTAAGAACACGAAGTTAAGTCATCCCTATCTATCTCTCCATGCAATGATCATGAGTTAACACCGAGTACAGCATACACCGAGTACAGCATACACCGAGTACTGCATCATCCCATGATCGACTGTCTCCCGCTCCCAGCCAGTCTCTCATCTCTCGGTAGACCTTATTGTACTCAACTCTCTACATTCCCACGATTACGAGTTAACCAATGAATAGAGTCACAGCTGCCGTCGCACCTCCCTCCCGATCTACCGCCTCCAGATCGACCACCTCCAAGTACTCCTCCAATCTCGATTGATCATGGCTTCCAAGTGCATCTCCAACCTCACTCGATCACGGCCTCCAAGTGCATCTCCAAACTCGCTCGATCACGGCCTCCAAGTGCATCTCTGAGTTACACGATCTCGGCCTCCAAGTGCATCTCTGAGTTCAACTTGATCTCGGCCTCCAAGTGCATCTCTGAGTTACTCGATCTCGGCCTCCAAATGCATCTCCAAACCCGCTCGATCACGGCCTCCAAGTGCATCTCTGAGTTACTCGATCTCGGCCTCCAAATGCATCTCCAAACCCGCTCGATCACAGCCTCCAAGTGCATCTCTGAGTTCAACTCGATCTCGGCCTCCAAGTGCATCTCCAAACTCACTCGATCGCGGCCTCCAAGTGCATCTCTAAGTTCTCTCAATCAGCGTCTCCAGATGCTCCTGCGATTGCGCTCCAGTACCGTCTGCCGCCAGATTGGCCATATGTATATATATAGAGAGACTTAGATAGATAATACATGCCATATTATGATGTAGCGAATCTTGTGACTGAAACAAAGACGAATCTGATACACGAAATGCCTTGTGGTTATGGAACCCTAAGAACCACTGCTGTGAGAATACGGCAATAAGTCTCCCGCAGACCTGCGCCGCGGTCTCAGCTGCTCCAAAATTTGACTATCCTAATTGTCAAATCTGGTAGCATCCTGAATGCACCTCCATCACTGCAGGTGCTTTCAGGAGCACCTGAGAATGCTCTGGCAGAGTCTGAGGGCACTTTGCTTAGCTCCAGGGAGGCCTGGGAGCATCTGGGATTACTTAGGAGCACCGGTGAGGGCTACCGGAGTGTCTAGGAGGTTTGCGTGTGGCTTCCGGACTGATTTACATTTTGCTGATGTTCTAAGCCACCTCAGCCCACCTTACAACCTTCAAAACCACAGCCCCAATGTAAATAAATAATATATAGGCATTTCGCCGATGAAATTTAACACATACAAGTCTCTGATAATAAAGAGAAACTTTTAGAACATGTTAGGAAGCAGCTCTTGTGCAGTGATTGTAAACCAAATTATATACACCAAATCCACTCTAAAATATGTGGCGATAGGTGAAGACAAAAGTAGGACCCCTTTCTCCACTACCACATTTCCTAAATTTGTTATACTTCATTTTCCGAATGTCCTATCTCTGAACTTTCATGTATTCAAAAGCTACATTAAATTTTGTTCTGAATGTTGTGTGGTTGTGTGCCTATGAAGTGAGTCAAGAAATGCAGGTTCACAGCGAGAAGGTAATAAGGGAATCCACAGTATCACTATTTTTTCTTAAGCAGCATACATTCTTTCTCTGCATCATCTAAAGGACTTCCCTTTCAATTACAGCACTCACTATTGTGTGATTGTTGAGAAATCGCCATTTTTCATGTTCGTGGGGTGTTTGGTTGTGGCTCTTTTTGCGGTCATCAAGAAGATACTTTGCTACGGGACAGAATCCCAAAACGCAACTCTTTGGAGTCGAGTTAGTGAGTATATGCTCCTTGTATTTGCACCCAATCCTCAAAATTACCGTCAAGGTATCATAATCGTTCCATATAATATATCAGAAAAAAAACACTTCTCAATATCCAGTCCATTCCTCTCATCCCCTCATCCCAATTTGCACTTACAATGTCGTGTCCTGATATGATTGGGTTATTGCTTGCATTGAACACGTATGCAATCTGTCGGCTGACATTGATATAGTACCATACGTTTACTCGCTAGATCGTTACACCCATATTTGGGTTCCTTCAACTAATCAACCATCCCGCTCTCTCCCTTCAATTCACATGACACGGGAGCTACAGTCTAGAGATGTGAGCCCACAATTTAAGGAATCTATTTGTTCCAGCCGTATCATATCGCCTGTGTATTTGTGCACACAGAAAAGGAAATTGACCGTTAGCGACTGGGAAAGATAGCGGCAGTTTATAACTAATAATTGTGTCGCGGATTAAGCGCCAAGTTTGACTTGTGTCATATTCTATATACTGTTGAGCAGATATATTTATTGGGTGTGCTCGGGCAAAGGCCACGAACTATTGCGATCCCTGCGTCCGAATGGACTCATCTCTTCCACGGCTCTGACAGTGCATACAAGCTGGGGAAATATCAGTGGAACAATTAGCTGCCACCAATATTTCGACATAATTTTCCGCTGGTGGTGTGATGCTGCTATCACTGATGTATCCCGGGAAGCTAAATGCCATGTGTGTAGGGGATCTTTTAAACGACAACACTACGTACTTGACCAGTTCCCTTGAGAAAAATAACATTGATGGAGTGCAGTAGTGCTCTTAGGGAGCGGAGGCACTCAGATTGTGAAAGAATTCGATTTCTCTCAGTCACATAACTGTATTTTGGCACTGTTGCCACCATTTGGTTCTAGCAAGAGTACAATTTAGAACAAAAGTGATAGAAGTAAAATTTCATGAGCTATTACTGACTACGGGTATATCAGTAGCACTTTTGTGGCCTAAATATAGATGAACTCAATCATCGAAACTTATAAGTGAGAAAGAACTTCAAAGCAAAACAACCAAGAAAAAAATGTCGTGACCATGACTATGACCATTCCCTTAAATTCCATCGAATGTTGCTATTGCCTCGCCGCAAATCTCTCCTTCGAACACACGATCAAACTTCAGGACCTGTTTATTGTTAACATGTTAGTAAGCAAGTCAATGCTAATCAGTGTTGAGTACATACTTCATCCATCAGCGTGACGCGTAGCTCAAAGTGCACCTCATACAATGTATGTCCACTAGAGTTTGTCTTTTTATGAAACCTTGAGAGTGGAATATGCGACATATCTGAACGCAAAGTGCAAACTGTTTTGATTACTACGGTTTGAAGTGCGGTACTTAGTTGGTGTTAGTCGGTGGTGAACAGATAGGATCTCGTACCGCTCGGATTCCGCCAGTTGAAATCAGGCGGATTTAACAAACCACACCCAAGAAGGTCGGTGTAGAATACCAAATCACCTGGTTGAATTGGGGCTGGAAGAGTTCGGTAGAATGCAAGTGAAACTGACTCCGAGTTACCGACAATCGTGTCCTACTTACTTAGCCAAAGATTGCGTTAAAAGGGACAGGCTCTGACCTTCCTAATATACCAGTTCATTGCACCTCTAACGTACCACTCTTCATCATTTGAATCCCAAAACTTCTGCTTCTCTACTATACGGTCACTGTTTCTCCACTCCTTCGTCAGTGGGTCCATGTAAGTATCGCCCCCCAGGCCTATCCCCGACCGGTAGCGTCCATTTGACCGTGAGCCATAACATAGACGTGATCGACGCTGTTTCACAACAGATCCTTGTAAGCCACGTAGGAGTGCACCGCGAACCTATTGAGAGACCCAAAGTCCCGTTAGTATGAATAAATTTGGGCGATATTGTGGTAAATTCTTACGATGGAAGTTCGGCTGTATGAATAGTGCATCAACAAAGGAACCTTATGATGGTATAGTACAGAGAACTCACGCATTTGCTGGCTGCATGACCTGAATAGTTGTTCTGCTATAGCGCCCATAGCGAGTGTCCTTCAACCGTTGCAGAAGATATTCCGATGAACCAAATCCCCCTACCAGAAGGATTGCCTCAATAGCCAATTAGCTCTGGAATACTTGAGCGGCTTACGCTCTCTTGATCAGGCCGTCTGAAGGCGGAGCTAGGTCAACCTACTGCCACGGCTTCTCCCTTTTCCTGGACCCGGACAACTTGTTCCTTCACAAGTTCGATAATAGGATCAACAACAGGGTCGAATATCTTCTTCACATCCCAACTAAGTATAGAAATAAGAGTGTCAGCTCCATCTGGTTTGCATCGTTCCGGTTACATCAAGTAGAAGCCATGGATAGGATCGGATTAATGTGACGAACTTATTCATTGTATGGAAACCATCGTAAACGTTCGTTGCTGCATTATCAAGTACCCCCCCTATACTGACTTCCCATCCATCTTCCTCATCGTCGAAATCGACATTGCCGAACCTAAATTTGACCTTTTCCTCCCAGGTCCGCATCATCTCCTCCCTCGAGCGTTCCTAGAAGTAGACAACGATTAGAGAAGCACTGATGAAATATAACGAAGCTGATATCTTACACTCATGCTATCAATAACGTGATTACCGAGTACTCGCCGAATATATTTTTCGAATTCTGCATCGACATACACTGAACCATGAAATCCGCCTTCATACTTACTGTTAGCAGCTAAGGTAAGAAGATGTTCATTCCGAACTCACCAGTACCGCTCACCGACTCGTCAATGCGTAGAGGAGATAGTTGCGTTATTTTGTACGAGATCAGATCTCTGCAGCTGTCAGCACTCCAACTATCTGAAAACTGATGATATTTACACTGTTCCACCTCCGGCGTCACAAATGACGAATGTATCACCTCGCTAACAGCATAATTAGCTCTCAGAATAAACTCGAGGACTTGGGACGTTTACATCGAGATGGTTGGGTTGAATGGCTTTAAGAGTGTAAGAAGCGGCGCTCTCAGGTTCGCTGATCAGCTTGAAATCGATCCGGTGAGTTCCAAACCCTGCGTTCTCCGCTGCCTGTATCATAAGAGCTTTCGCATAATCTCCCCACATCGCCGGGACTGTCATAATAAATAATCTTTTCGATTCACGAGCCCAGTGCCCATACGTTCTGTTCATGTTTTCTTCAGTAAGCTCCAGAACCGATTTAAGAAAGTCTGTAACGGCATCAACTGGAGAGAGACCGTGGCGTTGAAGCCTTTCCGCCGTCTCTTGTACCTGAATTGGAGTATCTGATGATTCCGTTGGTGTTTGAAGCAATAGTTTGAACCATCTCAAAGCACCGGAACCTCCCGCGTTTCTGATACGACGGACTTCATATCCCCACTTTTTCTCTCTGGTTGGCGGGTTGGTATAGTAAACTTCGGTTGGTACTTGGTCAGAGGTAGGACTGCTTGTGCTGGCTCCCTTCCAGTTCATAATCAACTTTACGTCATCGGGGGTCGATGTGTGAGCGAAAGCAACAGACGTGAACCTGAAACACCAGAGGCCATTAGATGGGTAGATATCATTAGTAGTGGTGACAGTCGAAACATACGTCGTACCAAAGTCAACGCCCACGACATAGCGACTGACAGCAGAACCTGCCATTGTGCTTCTTAAATGATATAGTATTCTTCGTGCGGCACTGGCAGTTGATATTGTTGGGCTCTGAGCTGGATGTCAGGATTCAGTAGACAATTTAGTTTTCGCGTACGAGCAACAATAGTCGAGTGGCTGTTTCTAAGTCGTGATTATAACCTCGAAGTTTCTGACAGCAGAAAGATGGATGCTTCCTGCTCGAAGCAGTGGGTATAGCTAACTTGCGAAAATAGAGTTTGGCCGGTTTTTGGCGCCATGCAAGTCTAGAGCAATGATGCGGCCTTGTGCATATTTGACCAGTGAGATCTATCCGGCCACTATCTGTTCCTCCCCTCCACTAGATACGGACCCACATAGACCATATCACAATTAGCGCTCCACCCCCGCATTTGCAATCACCAAAGTAACCCCCCTAACAGTTCTTTTCTGTCGTTTAGTTTCAAGCTGCACGTCCGGTAATTCTGTTCTTCGCTCCTTCACATCACTTCGTCGGTTTTTGAACAGCTTGTACTCGAAACTTCAAAGCTCAAAGTCTCCGTACCTCGACGCGACGAGCCGGCTACTGCGTAATAATGCGCAAGTTTGGTACTGCTGTAGGTAATTTGTTTTCTGGTGGACAGCGTCTGTAACCCTGTATTCCCTTCAAGCATATTGCAAATAACTGTTTAATTCATAGACAAAGAGCCTGACGATCTACAAAATATTTCACCCCTTCAGCCTACCATGGATGCATCAGTAGGGTTCATTTGTCACAGCCTTTGAACTTGTCTGAATTGAGTGCTCAGGGCTCTAGTCCAAATGAATCTAGTTCACGGATCCCAGAGAGCGGAGTCACAACCGGAAGCGATAGTTGCGGCCCAGCGGCATATGAGTCGGGACATGTAACAAAAGCCACACGCCCAGCCGAGCAGCTTCCGAGCGGGTTTCAACACTCTAATGTAAACGAACCAGCAGCAAGCAGACCTCCTCCATACGACTCGAGGAACTGTGATACCTCCGGAAATCAAATGACGGAAGCTAGCGCACAGGCACCTCCTGAAGGATCGAATGACCGTAGCGCAAGGAGGTTAGAAGGGGGAAACAGGAAACGCGACAAACAGGCACTGGAGGAAGATAATAAGGAACTGAAGCGCGACAATAAGAAACTTAATCGTCAACTGGATGAGTTCGATCATGCTTACAAGGAACTTAAGAGAAAGTATGAACATGAGCTGCGGAGAGCTGCATCGGAAAGAGTCGAACATCAGAAACAAACGGCATACCATGAACGTCGACATGAAGCGTTAATGACCTCACACATCCGGTCGGTGTCTAGTATCGGTACGGGCCTGGAGCCAATTACTGACGAAACATTCGAACGGGAATTTCGAAAGCTACATGACGATGTAAGTTTCAATTCTTAATTTTGTATTTTCCTGCTTTGCTCTTCTACCTAAACTAATTGTTTCTGTCATCCATAGATTAGTGAATGGTGCAGGAAAACTTTCAAAAGCTACAAGGGTGGTATCCGCAGGCTACAGGAGATCGACGATATCGACAATCACGAGATCGGCGGTATTGACAAACAGGAGATCGACGGCATCGACAATCAGGAGCTTGGCGGTATGGTCAAACAGGGGATCGACAATGTCGACAAAAGTGACTATGGTCCTATGTTGAAAGATTTTCTACCTACCCGTCTTTTTGATACCAATGGTATGCGGGTCGGAGACCTAATGGAGACTATTGTCTGGGGGTATATTGAGCAGAAGATACTGTGCGCTTGGTTTCCCCAGATTAAATCAGAACTCCAGGATGCGGCTGCTTTCATTCAGAATACGATGCGTGAAGCTGGTAAGACTCTAATCCGATTGCAACCCAGCGTGTCGTTCTGAATTTCCTAGACACTTTGCACCCTCACGCAAAAGCTGAGTTCTGGCGTGCATACGCGGCGTCGCTTCTCTACCAGCATCATGGGGTCCAAGCCGCACTTAGAGACGTCCAAGTACTGTCAGAAGACCTACTTGCTCTTCTCCGCCAAGTCCAAACCGACCCTATTGTTATGTCTAAGCGTTCCTTGGAGGCCCTTCAGAACCACCTTCGTTCCGCTGTCGTCTTGGCTTCACAGCTCAAGTGTCAAAGCCAATACTATGAAATCCGCAATGATGTTAAATTAGGAGACCTGTACGAGTCTGCCAAAATGATTTATGTGAAAGACCTAGGCTTGCAAGAGATGGAGGATATACTTGTGAGCTGTATTGTCTCTAAAAGCGTGGTTAAGAGGGCATATGACGGGGCAGACGGTGTAATAGCGGAGATATGCAAGGCAAGGGTTTTGGTGTCTGTGCCAGTCCCGGCAACGACTCAGTCCAGTGTACTGTAACTTTCTGGTATGGGTTCAACGGTGGAGTGGTGTGTTGTAATTATTCTCAGTTGCTGAGCATCAGCGCCCCAGGTATGGTGTGACAGTTTTCAGGGTTTTGATACATGATTGTGTTATTGCTGATTGGAAAAAATCGTTCATTCTCATTTCTTGCTCCCCATATGTTGTGCAGCCCTTGACTATTGGCGAATGCTCGCCAACATACTACACGATGAATCTGAGAAATTGCACTTCTGTGCAGATTGGAGTGGATGTGACAGTAAACGTTACACAATCGGTAAGAGGCATAGAGTAACCTTGCATATTCATATGAAATTAATTTAGTTGAGCGAGCTATCCGCAACAGGGATCACAAATCACCGACCAACTGCTAGCTGTTATGTGCCACATACGAACTTTCATAGTTCATTAATATTCCTGGCCGGTTCCTGAGTTGGTGCCTGTTCCCGACTACAAAGTCTATCATGCCTGCATCGGTGTGTGGGATGCTTAGGCTATTGCGTACTCGACCACTATTCGTCTGATTACGAGCGTTTCTTGTTTGACAAACGGTTTTAAGCGAATACATTACAAAGCTGCGGAATCCCAACATGCAAGCTGCGCGAGCTACATATAAATTTCATATCAGCGGACCGTGCATCCACCATTCAAGATGTGTCATGGCAGAACTTTACCCCGCTTTCAGCGCCTCTCGGAGTTCGACCCGAGATCTGCGGTCATAAACCGGCGAGCACTGCCCTCTCAAATATTGTACTCGTCTGATCATCATTTTCTATAGGGTTGCTACTAGAATTTTATATGGCAGGGACGGTAAGTTCAATTGACTCACCGGACTAACCCTAAATATCCAGACACACGTTGGGTTAAGTGAAGACTCTGGTGGATGTTGAAAGAAGTGGGGGCACATTCGTAATTTCAAGGCTCTTGCTGCATAGTGGTATGTCCTGCAGGGAATCGAGGTGACGTACCTCCTCGTACACAGGGGGTACGTTCCAGCCGCAGAGTGTCTAAATGTGGTCAAAGATAGAGAGATAGGTTTTGGGAAAAGGTAGACTAATTTGCGCATTGCGAAAATGCTAGGTTTGAATATGAAAACTGTCTCAAAGGTGATCAAAGTTGTGAGGTTCGGATCACGTTAGGGTAGCGAATTATCGCACCCTTTGGACCCTCTTCCACCACGATGACCAGCGACGCTAAAAGCTGAAGATATTGCAGTTCATTTAGAGTTCCGTGTGTCTGTCAAACAAAGTATTACAAGAGAGCAGAGTGTGGTGCGTCGTCGGATACCTCACAATCAACTCATAGCCGCGCGCAAGCGCAGGATGCCTGGTGCTTCGGGTTAGAAGTATAGTAAGTAACGCACCGACCTCGGTACTTCTTCTGCCGCTGGCTACAACCGAACAATGAACTGCTGGTTTTAATTCACATGCAGCCTGAAAACGTGCATAGTTAAAGCTGAGCACCAATTCACCCCATATTAGCTCTCAATTACTGGTACGGCAGATATATTTTGTTAATATTGGGAGAAATGTGACGCCCGGCTGTTATTCAAGGGTAGATCTAACAGGTGGGGTATATGATGTGATACAGGTAACGCGGTCATTGACGTGTGCTAGTTGGTGATCACTCGAGGATTTTGTCGAGCGGCATTTGAGCAGCATACCCCATGGCAGGGAATGTCAATATGGGATTGGTTGAGCGCAGTAGATTATCGTTAAAATTTCACAATATACATTCCAAAGAGTTCGGAAAGTTCGTGGTGTCTTTCCGGAAGGTTGCATTGGGGACAAGAGCTGTCGGTAACATAGCAGCCATAGTATGTCACTCGGTATATTCGCAGTTCCCCTTATTGCATGATAGGTCTCTGCCTTCTTATGGCCGGAGATGAGTCTCGTATGACGGGAGTTGCTGTCTGCCTAACGGGTCGTTAAATAGATGCGTACGCACGCATCCACACTTGTACTCGTATATATATTGCCCTGTGGCTCTCTTAGATAATATACAATCAAATATCTATTTACTTTGAATAGGTTTTGAGCCTGGCACCTGCTACTAATTTTACATCATGATCTTAAAACAAAGCCTCAAGAACCCTGACCAACTCACAACCATCTCTGTCTGTTACTGTAACAACAACTGCACATAAACACTTAAGAGAGCCTCAACTCCATCACTATCCATCACCCTTCATTACAACCTTTCTAATCGCAATCAATGTCAGTATGCCAAATGAAATATTCAAGACTGATTACAGCAATGTTTCTGAGTTGACTGAAAATAACTATTTGATCTGGAACCAAAAGATACGCAGAGTCCATATCAGCAAAACATCTTATAATATTATCACTCATATACTACAGCATTGTATTTGTTACTGTGTTACTTTTTTGGGAAAATATAAAGTAATTTTATATCAATCTTATATAGAAGTAAATTTTCTCATAGTATTGAATTGTATCCCATACATTGTAATTATATACTTATACAGGTACAATGTGTCACTTACGATTCTCATTTGTCAGAATTGGTTTCAGTGTGGTAGGACAAGCATTTGGTGGTGGTGCTCATCCTCTTTGGTGCCACAATTCCTTCTATATCTACAGGTTGGTCAGCTGATATCACTCTATGCCTAGTTTGTTACGGAGATGCAGGGGTAACGGAGATGGACTGTGAGACGGGGAGTATGTATTCAGGAGACCCTGGGGTAGATAGATCTCATCTCATACAACGAATTACACACTGTATTTGTTCCCAACTTTTTCTCACTTGCTCTTTCTGGGATTCTGTGTGGATCTGCGCAATTGCGTGGATTCTCACGGCTGAGTAGTAACATAACTTCTCACCATCTTCCTACGCTCCTCGAGCCAGAACTGCTCTTTGTCACCTATTCCGCTTGGCACACCGCGCGAGGTGCGGCGGAGTGTTGATGATGGGCTCTCAGCCTTCTAGCTCTGCCGTTTCACCACAACGTCATTCATAGACTTCGTTCTGAGACATCGTTTTGAGACGTCATTCTAAGATGTCGTTCCGAAATGTTGTTCTGAGATGTCGATCTGAGATGTTGTTCTGAGATGTGGTTCTGAGATGTGGTTCTGAGATGTGGTTCTGAGATGTGGTTCTGAGATGTGGTTCTGAGATGTGGTTCTGAGATGTGGTTCTGAGATGTGGTTCTGAGATGTGGTTCTGAGATGTGGTTCTGAGATGTCGTTCTGAGATGTGGTTCTGAGATGTCGTTCTGAGATGTGGTTC